>Ga0172379_10002444_pt1 | contig 32755 bp, 28 predicted proteins | sample GrowelOW334metaG_FD_119756 | JGI IMG/M metagenome (GOLD analysis project Ga0172379, IMG submission 119756) | Groundwater microbial communities from an aquifer near a municipal landfill in Southern Ontario, Canada - Groundwater well OW334 metaG | ecosystem: Environmental > Aquatic > Deep...
GGACCAACGGGCGGAGCTGGTGTCGCCTTGCCGGCAGGGCACTGCAACTTGACGATCGCAGTAATCTTCTTCTTGGCCATAGCCGTTCTCCTTTTGTGGTGTACCCAGTCGCAAAAGCGCCCGGGGTAGCGCTTCACGAATCCGGCTTTGCCGTTTTCGCCCGCGATCGGTTACCACCGACCGCGCCGTCAATGAAACAAGTTTCGTTGACGAAGCTCCCATCGTACGGAGTAAAAACCCCTTATCTGAGAAGCCGCGTAAAACCCCAAGGGGTTTCACGATGCCGCTATTAAAAAGAACAGGGAATCGGGAAACGCTTTCCGTTTTCCCGTCCGCTAAAATATCTCAACGTCCGATACCGGACGTCAATGCGATCAGATCTTTTCCACTTGGGCCATTTCGACCTCCACGGGCGTGGAGCGGCCAAAAATGCCTACCATTACCTTGAGCTTATTCTTCTCCGCGTTCACTTCTTCAATGACGCCGGAGAAGGATTCGAAAGGTCCCTCTATGATCTTTACCTGCTCGCCAGGCGAATAGGTTTGCTTCATCCTTACCTGGCGGTCACCCTTGAGTTCGCCGGACCTCTGCAGAATGCGCCGTACCTCTTCATTGGGAATTGGCTGCGGCTTGTTGCTGAGATTGGAGCCCACAAAACCGGTGACGCCGGTGATCTTCCGAATTCCCGAGCAGGTGGCCTTCCAGCCATTGTCGGGAAGATCCATCTCCACGAGAATATAACCGGGCAGGATTTTCCGCGTTACCGTCTTCTTCTTGCCGTCCTTGACGTCGGTAACCTCTTCGGTGGGAACCTTTATGTCCAGCACGATTTCGCGGGAAAGATCGCCCGCATCGATCATCATGCGGATAGTTTTCTCGATCTTATTTTCATACCCAGAGTAAACATGAAGGATATACCAGGAATTTGCCATCCTCACTCCGCCTTAACGGAAAACAACTTCAATACCGAGAACAAGGAGAAAGTCAATCAACCCAAGCAGGCATGCCATGGCAACCGTCGAAATCACGACTACCTTGGTCGAGGAAATGACATCTTCCCTGCTTGGCCAGACAACCTTGGCCAGTTCAGCGTAACTATCTTTGAAGAACTGAAGAATCTTCTTCATGACGGCTCCTTGATACCCAAAAAAAGGCGCTGGCGACAGGCCAGGAAGGACTCGAACCCTCAACATCCGGTTTTGGAGACCGGCGCTCTACCATTAGAGCTACTGGCCTAGGGCGAATCGCGCGAGCCCTAAGGCCACGCAACATCAATATCCCAAAAAGGCCGACCCCGAAAGGCCGCCTTATTTGACCTTGGTCTCCTTGTGGAGGGTATGCTTCTTGTCCCACTTGCAGTACTTCATGAGCTCGAGCTTTTCCTGCATGGTTTTGCGGTTCTTTGTCGTAGTATAGTTCCGGCGCTTGCACTCAGTGCACTGCAGGGCGATTATCTCTACCGTTTGCTTCTTCGCAGCCATTATTTTGTCCTTTCGCGGCGCGACTCTCGTGTCCCCCGCGCCTGGAATGCTAGATATATGTAAAAGCCCCCGAACGGAATCGAACCGTTGACCTTATCCTTACCATGGATATGCTCTGCCGTCTGAGCTACAGGGGCATGGGTAAGAGCATCGGGAATTTATCATTTGCGGAGCATGATGTCAATACCATCTTGCCGATATTCCGGGGTCTTGACAAATTGCTTACTTCCGCGGACGCCGGCGTCCCATGGCCGAAACGAGGGAAGCCGCGACGGGATCTTTCGTGAGAACGAGGAGACCGATGCCGATGGCACCGTACAGGATTGACAGAATGATGAAGGGGACGCCCGTCGCGATGAGACTCGACCTGGCGGACGCGAATGCCGCGATCAATGGAGCCTTCAAAAGAAGGACCGGCGCGGACGCGACGAGAGAATACGCCAAAAGCTTGAAGGCATACACGGCGCAGGCGCCGAGCGCCGAACGGATTCCCTTGGCTTTGCCCCGCAGGAGCATGGCGACGAGAATGGCGGTGTTCACGATGCTGGAGAACGAGAGGGCAAAAGCGATGCCGGGGCCCTTGAAGGGGAAAGCCAGGAATGAGACGAGAACGATGTTGACGGCAAAGCTCGCGATGCCGGCCCACGCCGGGGTCTTTGTGTCGGAACGCGCGTAAAAAGCGGGGGCGATGACGCGGTTGGCCGCGATGAAGGTGAGGCCCGTTTGGTGCCAGAAGAACGCGGATGCGGTCAAGCGCACCGACTCTTCCGAAAAATCGCCATGCTTGAAGAGCAAGGTAACGATCTGTTCGCCGGTGATCATGGAGAATATCGCGACCGGTATCGTGGCGATGAAAAGAGTCTGAAGGGTTTTGCCGAGCCGGGCCGAATACGTGGACCAGTCACCTCGCTTGACCGCATCCGCGAGTCCGGGGAGGAGGACGGTGCCCGCCGAAACCGCGAAAACGCCCAAAATGAGTTCCTGGAGCCTGATCGAATATTGGAGGCTTGAGGCGACGCCCACCCCTGCTCGGGAAGCGAAGGCCGTGCTTACCAGATCGTTGATCTGGTAGGCGGCCATGCCGATAATCGTCGGGCCGATCAGCGCGAAAACTCTCTTCATGCCCGGATCGCGGAACGCCACGCGAGGCGATATAAAACCAAAGCGCATTCCCGTTCTCAGAACGGCGGGCAGCTGCCATAAGGCTTGAGCGACGCCGCCGGCGATGACGCCGATCGCCATCGCGCGGGCCGGGTTGACGGTCCAGCGGGAGATGGCCCAGGGCACGATAATGAAACAGGCGTTGAACAGGATAGGGGCGAATCCGGAAGGAGCGAAAATACCGTATGAGTTCAGGATGCCCTGGAAGAGCGCCGCGATGGATACGAGGGCGAGAAAGGGGAACATTATCCGCGTCAGTACGGTGGTTTCGGCGGGATCGGAACCGAAAGCCCGAACTATCCAAGGAGTCGCGGCTATGCCCAGCGCGACCACGCTCCCCACGAGGATGACGAGGACGGTCAGGCTCGACGAGAGGAACTGACGTGTCTGCTTCTCGTCCTTGTCGTGCAGATAGCCTTTGAAGGTGGGGATAAAAGCCACCGCGATGGAGTTCTCGGCAAAGAGCCGCCGCATGAAGTTAGGGATGACGAAAGAGACGGAAAAAGCGTCGGAAAGAGCTCCCGTACCGAGGAAAACAGCCTTTGTCATTTCCCTCATGAGGCCAAGCACCCTGGATATCATCGTGAGAAGGGAGAGCATGCCGGCATCGCGAACCATCTTTTTCTCTTCGCCAGCTTCGCTCGGAGACGGGGTCACTGGCACTCCTCCATCGGGAGGGCCAGGAAACCCAGGCGTTTCATCAAAATCGGACATCGTGTTCCTTCGGCGCGAAATGCCGCCGATTCGTTACTTCAGTCTCGGCGGCAGCCGGTGGAAAAGGCTGCCATGAGCGATACAACCCTATCAATATGCTCTTTTTTTATCCAGTAGTGGGCGACGAAACGGGTCAAGTCGCCTTCGGGCGGACTGATCCTGATTCCCTCTTGGGCGAGTCGGGAAGCCAAAGCGACCCCGTTCACCCAGGAAGGCGTCTTGAAGAAGATCATATTGATATCGAGGGCTGACTCGTCCACGGCGAAACCCGGCAATTCAGCCAGCTTCGAGGCCATGTAGCGCGCGTTTTCATGGTCCTCCCCGAGACGGGTCGTCATCTCGCGCAGGGCGATGAGTCCAGCCGCGGCTAAAATGCCAGCCTGCCTCATTCCGCCGCCCATGATTTTCCGCTTGCGTCGGGCGCGACCGATGAAGTCCTTCGGACCGGCCAGCATCGAACCGACAGGCGCGCACAATCCCTTGGAAAGGCAGAACATCACCGAATCGACATTCGCGGCAATATCGGCGGCGGAACAGCCGAGGAAGGCCGCAGCGTTGAAGAGCCTCGCCCCATCGAGATGGATAGGCAGCCCCTTCGCATCGGCAAGCGAGGAAAGATCCTTCATGTACGAGAGCGGAATTACCCGTCCCGAGGAATGAGCGTTTTCAACGCAAATGAGCGATGTCGGCGGATAGTGGATATCGCTGCCACGAATCTTCGACCTCACGCTTTCGAGGGCGAGGATACCGTTCGGCGCATCCACCGTCCTTGTCTGGACTCCAGCGATGACCGAGGCGGCTCCCGCCTCGTGCTGGATGATGTGGCACTGTTCGCCAAGTATGATTTCGCTTCCTCTCGGGCACCAGGTAAAAAGGGCAAGCTGATTGCCGAAAGTCCCAGACGGAACGAAAAGCGCCGATTCCTTGCCGACGAGCTTCGCGGCAAGCGCCTCGAGCTCGTTCACGGTCGGATCATCGCCATAGACATCGTCCCCCACCGGCGCTTCGGCCATGGCCGCCCGCATGGCCGGGGTCGGCCATGTCACCGTATCGCTTCTGAGATCAATGAATTCCATGCTGGTATCATCCCCTTTCACGACAGGATAGCAGGATTGCCACCGCGATATCAACAACCTCGCGGAGAACCGCGGCGCCTAAAACCCAAGAGCGCATCAAACCGGGAACCTGAGCGGCGGTGGAACCGGCGGCTTTTCACGAAAGGCGCGCCCGTAGTATATCAATGCGCATGAACACGATCGCTCTCATCGCCCTCGACCTCGACGACACGCTTCTCAGATCGGATCTCAGCATTTCGGAAACCAATAGGCTCGCCCTGCAGGCCGCCGAAAACGCGGGCATCGAGCTCGTCCTCGCCTCAGGCCGCAGCTATGCCGCCATGGAAGCCTATGTTCGCTTCCTTGGACTTGGAAGACCCGGCAATTTCCTCATCTGCTCCAACGGAGCTGAAATTCTCGAAGCCGAATCGGGAAAAATCGTGGAAAGGCTGGCGCTTTCCGAAGCCTTCTGCCACCAGGTGGCAAAGAACATCGAGGCACACGGCTTCCAGTGGCAAGTATACATGGATGGAAAGATCTATTGCAGCGAACTCAACCCCTGGGCCTTTCTCGACGAACGCCTGTCCGGTCAGCCCGCCGTGAAGGCGGTTTCAAAGGATGAACTCTTCAGGAACGGCCAGATCAAATTCGTCATCCCCGGCGAAGCGGAGCGCATCGCCGCGCTATATGCCGAATTCGTGGAATTCTACGCTGGCATAGCCGAAGTCGTGACCTCGAAGCCCTATTTCCTGGAAATCCTCCCACTGGGAGCGGACAAGGGATCGGCGCTGAATCGCCTCGCCGCGAAGCTCGGAATTTCCATGGAAAACGTGATGGCGGTGGGTGACGCGATGAATGATCTTAGCATGCTGAGGGAAGCTGGCTGGGGCTGCGCCCCCGCCAACGCCATCGACGAGGCAAAAGCGGTCGCCCGCATCGTTTCGGAAAAGACGAATGAGGAAGATGCCGTGTCGGATCTCGTGTACTCTATCGCGCTTGGGAAAGGGCATCCAGAAATAGCATGAGGTAATGCTGGACGCCGCCGAAATACTCATTCTGGAGCGCCACCGCGTCCTTCCCGATAAATCGGTAATGCCAACTCTCCCACCTATAGCCGGTCACCGGTTCCATGCCCTTGGGAAAGGAAAGGGAGAAGCCGAAGCGATCCGCGTTGGCGGACATCCACGTTCCTGCTGCTGTCGCGGCGAAAGCATCCGTTATTGAACCGAAATCCATCGCGGTTCCGAGCTGATGCTGGCTGGCTCCCGGAGGGGCCGATACCCTCAAGGCTTCCTTTTGACCCATTTCGGTGACATTGCGGGCGAATACGCCCTTCTGGTACTCATAGCTGCGGTAGGCCGACGAAACGAGAAGCGTGATCCCTTCGGCCTTGGCAGCCTTGTTCATGACGACCAATGAATCGAAAGCCGGCTTTCTGAGCCTATGGCCGGGTCGCGATACAGAGAGGCTTGTTCCATCCAAGGCGACGAGGTCAGCCGGAGCGAAATCGGCCGGGAGTCCCTTTTGCTTGTCGGCTCGGCGCAGGAGATCGGGATCGGCGGCCATTTCCGCTTTGACCTTATCCAAAAGGGCAAAAAAGCGGTCGGGCGAGCTATCGATCCGGTAGGATATGTTTTTCGCGGACGCGGCATCGATGCCCAATGCGGCGATGATTGTCTTCATTTCTTTTGTTTTCATGGCCTGAGCGGGTTCGCAGCCGGCGGCGGCCAGTATGGCAAGCGAGCAGGCAAGAACGAGAAATATCGATTTCATCGATGGCAGTATAATGATGGCGCGGAAGATTGGGAATGGGCTTTGCAGTCCGACGCCGGCCTGCTAGGATGAGCTTAAAATCGAGGAAGCGAGGAGAGGCGATGAACAGCGGTCAGTTCGGGGAGTTCGACGAAATACGCCGGGAGTTCAGGGAATACACAGAAGCGCTTTCATCCCGGGCTCCCTGGCTTGGCGGACTGCAGGAAAAGCTGCGCGTTTCGCTTGGCTATGACGATTATCACGTGGAAACGTCCATCGTCTACAACGAGGCGCTCGACGACATTGGTCCCAATGACAGGCCACACTTCATCGTTGTCGCCGACAATCCCGGCAAGAACGAGCAGAAAGCCGCCAACCGGCGCTACCTCGTGGGACAATCGGGCAAGTTGGCGCAGGGATGGTTCCGGAAGGAGCTGGGCCTGGATTTCCACGGCTCCGCCCTCATCATCAACAAAACCCCAATCCATACCCCCAAGACGGCGGAAATCGCCACCCTGCGCCGTTTGGCGGCCGAAGACTCTGGCAAGGTGGCGGCGGAACTCGACCACCTCCTCGATGAAAGCCAGCGGGCCATGGCCAAGTTCGCCTTCAGGCTGCACGCCTGTCTCGGGGGAGTCCTCTGGATCTCGGGGTATGGAGAATTGAAGCCGAAAGGACTTTTTTCGGCCTGGGCGAGGGAGATCTCCGCGCTCTATGCCAGTGCCGCGCCGGCTTTGAGAAACGGAGTCTGGGTCTTCAGGCATTTTTCCATGAATCAATTCGCCATCGAATACAAGCAATACAGCGGCACGGCCACTGACCCCATGGAGAAGCTCGAGGCGATCGGAACGGCTAACAGAAAGCGGATGCTCGGCTGGTGATCGCCGCGGCGGCAAAACCAACCCGGAATCACCACCAGTTGAGGACATCCTCGGCGAAACCGAGAAACCGCTTCACCTCCAGCGCTTTCCCGTCATCAAGGATGGCATGACCCGAAAAATAGCCAAAAACCTGGTGCTGGATCGATTTTATTAACAGCAAATCGGTCGAGCTGTTCCTATCCACGATAGGCTGGAAGTCCATCTCGAAGCGCCCATCGGAGCTCTCGAATTTCCAAGGCGCCATATAGTCCGAACAATTCATTCGGAACGTTACCTCTTCGAGTTTATGCGCGCGGCCGGCATAAAACAGCATGTTTTCGGAAGCGGGGCTGCGGTCGGAAAAGCCATAGCCGATGTTCCAGCCGAAGGGAATCCCGTCGAGCAGCCCTGATGCCGAGCCCCAATACCAGCGGTTTCTGTACGTCCAGACTCCCCTGCCCCAGTCCAGGCCACCGAACGAAGTCTCGGGCGAAAAAGCATAGCTGGCCAAGCCGAGCTTCACGGTGCCGCTCGCCGGCATGCAGTTGATCTTCCTGTTGTAGTAGAAGGCGCGTCTGTTCTCCTTCCACGAGGTGGCGATGTTCATGCTGTCCGCGCCAGGCGGCTGGATGAGCGTCAATTCGGCACTCAGGCCCTTCGAGCCATCGGGAGCGACAAATCCCGGACAAAGAGCTGAAATAACCCTCTTTCCGCCTTCCTTGGAAAAAGAGATGGATAGCTTCTTTCCTTTATGGGTAATCTTCCCTCCTTCCGATCCTTCGGGAAATCCTGTCTTGCCCAGGGGAAAGAAAGTCATGTCCTCGGATTGGGAAAAGCGGCCGGAAGCCAGGTCGAGCCAGGCGACCGAGAAGAGGCCGAGATAGCCTAGATCGGACATCGTGAACGTGATCCCGTATTTCCCATCATGGGATATCGCGTAATAATAATCCCATTCCTTTACCCGCCAGGATGGCGCTGAAATTTTCGACCGCTCATACATCCAGAAGGGCTGCCTCGCCCAACCTTCCTCGACTAAGCGCCCATCACTCCCCAGAAGATCGAGCCGTTTCGTTATTTCATTTTGCGCCATGCATTCCTCCTGGGATGGTCGATTCGATCCAATCGCCCAATGCCGATAAAGCCTCGGGCGCGAAGGTTTCAACGATGGAGCCATATTCATCGGGCAGGCCCGTCACCGCGTACTGGAAAAGATGATTCAGTCCGTTGAGCTCCAGAATCTTGAAATGGCTGTTTCCCGCCACTGACAGCGCAGCGCCGATGGCTTTGAGATTTTCTTCCGCGGGCACCTGTAGATCCTTGGATCCATTCATAGCGAGGACGGGAATTTTAATTGTCGAAAGATAGCTTGCGGGATCGATGGAGAGGAAGCTTCGCATCCATGGACTGAGGAGCTGGTCAGCTATGCGCCCGGCTTCGGCATCGATCGAATTCCCCGACAACTCACCCTTGCCCCCGCTCGCCTTTGCCTTCAGGGTCGAGATGATTTCCGCCTTCAGTTCGGCAACCGTTCCTGCCCTCATGGCGATCCCGTAGAGTTCGGCATTGATCGACTTGGCTTCGGAGATCGCTGCCGCGTTGACTCCGGAAGCCTTCGCGAGGGCTTCATTCTGCATGAGAAGGAGTTTGTCCCCTCTCACGCCAGGCCCCGCGAGCATGACAATAAAGGAAAGATCCTTGTCCCTGGTGGCCGCGATGGCGGCGACGATGGCGCCTTCGCTATGGCCGACGATACCTACGCGTTTCGCGTCGATCCTCTGGCTGCCCGCGAGAAACGCCGCGGCGGCGAGGGCATCATCCGTGAAGTCGAAGGTCGTCGCCGAGGAGAAAGAACCACCTGAGCCGCCGACTCCCCTGTCATCGTAGCGGAGCGCCGCGATGCCACGCCTCGCGAGATAGTCGGCGATCACGAGGAAAGGCTTGTGTCCTATAACTTCCTCATCGCGGTTCTGCGGACCCGAGCCGGTAACGAGAACAATGGCGGGGAAAGGTCCCGATCCCTTGGGAATTGTCAAAGTTCCTGAGAGCCTTATGCCTGCCTTGGAATTCGGGAACTCTACGTCAATCGTTTCGTAGGGATAAGGCATTGCGGGCTCTTGCGAGCCTGCGGGAGCCATGGAATTCGATACCGAGCCCGGCGTCGGGTCTTGTCCTTTCACCATTCGCAGAAGCGCGAGCGGAAATGTCCCGCCCCCCTGTTTCCAATTTCCATCGATCCTGGATCCATCGGCCGAAAACTTGCCTTCAAAGATACCGGAAATCGTCTTCACCTCAAAGGTAACGACCGAATCCACCAAGGCTACTTTTGATACGGGAATGCCCCTTGCTCCCTGATCAAGGCTGTCCATGGTCGCGCTGAGCGCTCCCTCTTTCATGCCGACGTTGAACGCTATCCGCAGCGAAACGGCACCCACCTTGAGCGATCCTTGCCACGTCCCGATAAGAGCCAAAGCGTTCTGGGCTTCGCCGCCGGCGGCAGCCGCAAAGCTTAGGCCAGATATGAACACCAAGCCAAAAATCAACGTTAAGCGTCTCATCGCCACTTTCCTCGCTATTAAGACCATTGTGCCCAAAAAAGGCGTTTCGCACAAGGAATAGCCATCGCGTTCGTCCCAATAGTATGAGATAATCGCCGCATGAAAACCGATGTCGTTTTTTACAGCGCAACGGGGAATACCAGAAAAGTTGCCGCCGCCATCGCGGAAGCGGCACGATGCGAGGCGAGACAAGCGCAGCAGGATCCGCCCGCCATCGATGCTGACATCATCTTCGTGGGCGGCGCCGTCTACGCGACGAGCGATCACGATATCCATCCTTCGATACGATTGTTCGCCGATCGGCTTAAATCCGCGGGCTATCGTGGACGAGTAGCCCTTTTCGCCACGGGATTCAAGAAAAGCGACGCGATCGGGCTTTTGAGAAAGACCTTTCTCGAGCGGGGGGTGGCGGTCGCGGACGAAAGCTTCTTCTGTAAAGGCAAATTCCTCCTTTTCATGCAAGGCCATCCCGACAAGGAAGACATCGCCGAGGCCAAGGCTTTCGCATCGAAAGTCATCGCGTCGTAAAAGCGTGGGCGCGGCGGCAGCTGCCGCCGCGCCCACGCTTGACCTGAAAGAAGGTCTGCCCTTACCCTAAAGACCATGAAACCTCAGCCGCTAAAAGACAAGGTGCTATGGATCACAGGGGCTTCCTCCGGCATCGGGGCAGCCTTAGCGGAGGAAGCGTCCCGACGAGGCGCCTTTCTGGTGCTCTCCGGACGCAACCGCGATGCCCTCGAAGCATTGGCTGCCCGATGCGGGCAAGACCGCGCGGCAATACTCCCTTTTGAACTTGCCGAAAGGGAGGAACGACTCGCGGCGTCAGATAAAGCGCTTCAATGCTTCGGCCGCATCGATTGCCTTGTTTTGAATGCCGGAGTCAGCCAACGTTCCCGGTTCACGGATACTTCCCCAGCGGTGTTCGATCTCATTATGGAGACGAATTTCAAGGCCTCGGTGGATCTCGTGCGAGCGATCCTCCCGGGGATGCTCGAAAGGCAATCCGGCGTCATCGCCTGCGTTTCGAGCGTCGCCGGCCTCATGGGCGCCCCGTGGCGAACGGCTTATTCGGCATCGAAGCACGCGTTGGGCGGATTTTTTTCTTCGCTGCGGGCCGAGCTTTCGGGAAAGGGCATTCAAATTACCATGATCTTTCCCGGTTTCGTTCGGACGGCGATTTCGCAAAACGCCCTATCAGGCGATGGATCGCGGCATGGGATTCTCGATCCGCTGCAGGCATCGGGGCAGGATCCAGAAGTCACGGCGCGCAAAATCATCGATGCCATCGAGGCGGGCAAGCTCGAACTCAAGGTGGCATTCGAGGCCAAAGCGCGGCTCGGCGTGTTCCTATCTCGGCATTTTCCCGCGCTTTTCACGAAATCCATTTCCCGCCACGGCGGCCTATAAGCAAACTTGGAGAATGCTATGACATCGACACTGCTGATCTGTTTTGTCGTGTTCTTTCCCGCCCTCGCCCTCTTCGCGAAAGAGCGGGTTTCTCTTTTCTCAAAATGGAGTCCGCTCATCGTCTGCTATGTTGCCGGGCTCGTCATCGGCAATATCGGTATTCTCCCTGAATCAGCGCTGGGGTTATTGGATACGCTTTCCACAGCGGCGGTCGCCTTCTCCCTTCCGCTGCTCCTGTTTTCGGTCGATATCCGAAAATGGAAGGAGCTTTCGGGCAAGGCAATCCTCGCTTTCGCCCTGGCGGCGTTTTCGGTGGGGTTGGTGGCGACCATAACCCATTTTCTGTTTGCCCCCAAGGCGGCGGAATCGTGGAAAGTGGCGGGCATGCTCGTCGGCCTGTATACCGGCGGTACCCCCAATCTGGCGGCGATCAAAACGGCGCTGAACGTTGACAGAAATATCTATATAGCCGTCCACACTTCGGACATGGTCATCTCGGCGCTCTATCTTCTTGCGGTGATGACCATCGCCAAGCCCCTATTTTCGCGATTCCTGCCGACGAAGGACTGGAATTCAGGGATTGCGATGGCAGATGGCGTAGGAGAGGAAGCGAGCCTGACGAAGTTCTTCGCTAAAAATGTAAGGCGAAGGCTTCCGATAGCGCTCGGGATCACCGCGATAATCGTCGCGATATCCCTCGGCTTTTCCATGCTCTTTCCCGCCGATTTCCAGACGATGATCGTCATCCTGGTCATTACGACGTTGTCGCTCGCCGCTTCGCTGCTACCTTCGGTGAGGGCGATTCCCATGACCTTCCCCGCGGGAGAGTACATTCTCTATAGCTTCTGCATCGCGGTGGGCGCGATGGGGAACTTCTCGATGCTTCTGACGAGCGCTCCCACGTATTTTATCTATGTGGCGATCGTGCTTTTCGGATCCTTCTTCCTGCACGCGCTGCTTTGCGCGATCTTCAGGATCGATGTCGATACGATGCTCATCGTTTCCACATCGGCGATCTGCTCGCCACCCTTCGTCGGCGTGGTCGCTGTCGCCATCAAGGCGAGGAAACTCATCGTGCCAGGCATCACGACGGGCATCATCGGGTACGCGCTCGGCAATTATCTCGGCATCGCGTTAGCGGAATTGATCCACACGATCAGCGGCTGACGAAGCCTCAGGAGGCGGACGCTTGGAGTGCGCCTTGCGGGGCCGCCGCGGCCGCGGCGGCCCCGCAAGGAAGCTTCAGCGCTTGGCGGCCATTTCCGCGAAGGCGCCGCGCGCGGCGTCGAGCGTGATTTCCAGGTCGTTCTCGGTGAGTGCGAGGGATATGAACCAATTGTGGTGAGGGTGCACGAAGACCCCCCGGTCCGCCATCGCCGCGCAGAATCGCTGATTCAGATAAAGATTAGGATCTTCATCGAAGGTGAGGTAAGGAATGGCGAGCGGTCCCGAGACGCGCGCGCCGAAACCGGCAGCCGCGCCGAGATTCTCCAGACCTTCCTTGAGCATCCCTCCCAGTTTTTCGAGGCGTGGCACGCCGCCCAACCTCTCCATTTCGTCGAGCGTCGCCATGGCGGCGAGCATTGGCGCTCCCGACATCCAATACGTCCCGGTAATAAAGAAGCCCGAGGCTGTCGCGGCCAAATCCTTCGAACCGAGGAGGACGGACAGTGGATAGCCATTCGCCATGGCTTTTCCCATCGTCACCATGTGCGGATGGGCGCCGAATCGGACATGGCTTCCCGCCGCGTCGAGGCGATAATTTGCGCGGATGTCATCCATGATGAAATAGGCTTTTTCCGCGGCGCAGAGTCGTTCGACGGCAGGGAAGAATTCGGGGCTGGGTAACAGCTGGGGCTTGAATGTGGGATGGTGATACGGCGTGAGGATCACGCAGGCTACCTTCCCGCGATGCCGGGCGAAAAGAGCCTCGAGGCCCTCAATGTCGTTGTATTGGAAAAACACGACATTGCGCTGCTCCTCGCGGGCGAAAACCGGATACACATTGCTCGAGCACCAATTGGCTGCCCCGTGGTAGGCGCCCTCGGCGGCGATCACGATCTGCTTTCCTGTCTCGGCCCGGGCGAGCGAGGTGGCAAGGGTGGTCACATCGGTGCCGTTTTTCGAAAAAACCGCCCAGTCCATGCCCTTCACCGATCCGACGAGACGCTCGGCCAATTCCACCATGACAGGGTGCGGCTGATTCAGCAGATCGCCCGCGGTTATTTGCGCGAGAGCCGGCCGGTCGACCTCGGGATTGCCGTAGCCGACAATCTGGCTGCCATAGCCGCAGAGGTAGTCGATGAACTCATTGCCGTCCACATCCCTGATTCTGCAGCCCGAAGCGCTTGAAAGGTAATATGGAAAATGTCCGGGAACGAGGAAACCAGGGCTCTTGGATCCATAAATGCCGCCAGGGATGACGCGGGCGGCGCGCTCAAAATATTCTTGTGACTTTGCGAACCTTCCCGATGCTGCGCTCATTTCCCTTCCTCCCCGATGGCGACGCCGAGATACCAGGACAGCCTGTCCAGCACCGAGAAAAGCCCCTGGACGAGGGGGAGGAGGCCAGCGATGGTCACTTCCCCCGAGCCAAGGGCCACGACAGCCTGGCGTTTTCCGGATAGCACCGCTATGGCGGATTCCGGACTCGCGAAAGAGAGGATGGCATCGGGTACCCGAGACGTTGCGGCGCCGGCCCCACCATCGGGCGCGCTTTCAAGCACCTGTATCGAACGTCCCTTCTTTTCCAGAAGGAACAGCGCATCGCCTGACCCGATGCGGACAATGCCGTCGGGAAAATGATGCATGCGTTTCTCGAGATAGGAGTCACCCGCTACGGCGGCGAGGCCGTGGGCTGTCGCCGCGAGGAGGAGCCGGGCTTTCGGCTGCGGGGGAACTTCGGGTGATCGGAGCAATTCCGGAGCGCGGCCCGTGGCGGCCTTGAAAAACCGAAGCGCCCTTGGAAAGGCCACCCCGAACGGAAGGGGAATGATAATGCCGCGGCCGCCGGCGAGAGAACGCGCGCAGGCGTGGGCGCTCGGGAACACCAGCATCCCGCCGGCAGCTCCTCTCGAGAAGCCTCCAAAGCCCTCGCCAAACGATGCGGACACCTTGCCTTCACCACAGCTCAGCCTCGCCCTCCCCCGCACCCCGACCGTGGCCAGAGACAGCGTGAAAGGCGCCCCGCAGAGAGCGGCCAGATTCCCATCCACCATTGCGGCCTCCGCCACGAGGTGAGTTGTCACCGACATTCTTATCCCAGCGAGTACCGCCAGCTCTTCGCCCGACAACGCGCCAATACTTGTTTTCATGGTTCCTCTCGTCTCACGGGATGATAGCCCATCGGGAAAGCGAGCGAAAGTGCCATCAATGCTTCCGTTCCTGTCCAAGGAGCATTATAGTTGTCTAGGGAGTATGCAATGCCTGATTTCACCATTGAATCGATTGGGAAATGCTCGATCGACTCGCCCCTTGGCTTGTCGAAAATCGCCGGGGACAAAACCCCGAACTTCGTGCGCGACACCCGCCTCATACGCTATCGCATCGACGCGTCCCCCGGAGACAAGGTCCCTGTCGAAAGGAAAGAACTGCTCGAAGTGGCCGGCCCCCGCGAAAAAATCTATTTCAGCCCATCCCATGTCCATGCGGGCATCGTCACCTGTGGAGGGCTCTGCCCCGGCCTCAATGATGTCATCAGAGCCATCGTGCGCAGCCTATGGTTTCTCTACGGAGTACGGCGCATATCCGGAATTCGATACGGCTACAAAGGCTTTCTGCCAGAATACGGCTACGACGTTGTCCGCCTGGATTCCGACATCGTCGACGACATCCACAAGATCGGTGGCACCCTCCTCGGCACATCACGAGGCGGCGGCGAAAGGACCACTGACATCGTCGATACCATCGAACAAATGAATCTGAACATTCTCTTCGCGATCGGCGGAGACGGCACGCAGAGAGGCGCGCTCGCCATCGCCAGGGAAATCGAAAAGCGCCACCTGAAGATCGCCGTCGTCGGAGTTCCCAAGACCGTCGACAACGACATCGAATTCGTAGAGAAAACCTTCGGTTTCGACACCGCCGTCGTCAAGGCATCGGAGGCCGTGTCGGCGGCTCACATGGAAGCGCATTCCCAGATAAACGGCATTGGTCTCGTCAAACTCATGGGCCGCGATTCAGGATTCATAGCGGTTCACACCGTCCTCGCCGTCCACGAAGCGAACTGTGTCCTTATCCCCGAAGTACCCTTCGAACTCGACGGGCCTTCCGGCCTCCTCGCCTACATCGAACGCCGACTTTCGCGACGCAACCACGCCGTAATCGTCGTCGCCGAGGGGGCGGGACAAGAATTCTTCACCAAGCAGGGGAGCGTGGATGCTTCCGGGAACCGGAGGCTGGATGATATCGGCATTTTCCTCAAGGAAAAGATCCAAAATCATTTCAACGGCAAGAATATGGAGATAAACCTCAAATATATCGACCCAAGCTACATGATTCGCTCGGCCACCGCGGCACCTATCGACTCGATGTACTGCGAACGCCTCGGGAACAACGCGGTCCACGCTGCCATGGCCGGCAGGACAAAGCTCATCATCGGCCTCGTCAACAATGAATTCGTGCACATTCCCATCGAAGCCGCCACATCGAGGCGAAAGCTCGTGGATCCCGAAGGCAGCCTATGGCGGGACGCCATCGAAGCGACCCAGCAACCGCTCAGCCTTCGGAATGAGAATAGATAAAGCGGCCGTTCAACGCATGGCCCGGAAAACCGGGCCGCGGGAGTTCTCGTCGAGCCTCCGCCTAGCGACGCGATTTATCGCGTCTTTGCCTTGAGACGCAGATAGACTTGCTTTCCTGAATCGGTAGGACTCGCCCTTTCGTCGATTTCAAAGAGGCCGCAGGCCTTGATCAGATCACCCAGTTTCCTGAAGCCATAATTGCGGGGATCGAATTCAGGCTGCCTGTTGGCGATGTAGGTTCCTACGGCGCCAAGATAGGCCCAGCCGAACTCGTCGGCGGCATCTTCCACGGCGCTTTGCAGCAAAGCCTGCATCCTTTTATCCGTCTTGATATCGCCTTGGCTCCGGATCTGCGCTTCTTTTTCTGTCTTGGTTTCCTTCTCCTCTTCATCCTCACGCAGGATTTCCGTGTAGATGAACTTGTCGCAGGCCGCCACGAAGGGTTTGGGCGTTTTGCGCTGCCCGAAGCCCAGCACGAGTTTCCCATCCTCTCTCAGCCTCGCCGCGAGCCGCGTGAAATCCGAATCGCTCGACACGACGCAGAAGCCGTCGAGGTTCTCGGTGTAGAGGAGGTCCATCGCGTCGATGATCATGGCGCTGTCGGTGGAATTTTTTCCCGAAGTGTAGGAAAACTGCTGCACCGGCTGGATCGCGAACTCGAGGAGTTTGTCCTTCCACGATCGGAGGTTCGTGTTTGTCCAATCGCCATAAATTCTCTTGACGCTGGCGATGCCATACTTTGCAACTTCGGCCAGCAAACCTTCTATGATTCTAGCCTGCGTATTGTCGGCGTCTATGAGTACCGCCAGCTTGAGCTGGCTCTGTTCGTTCTTCATCATTCTTCTCCTAAAAGAAAGCCTTTATGCAGGCTCACTTGCATCATCGAACCGACCCTTATGGAAATGGGTCCGCCGCTCGATACATCCTCGCCTTCGAGGACATAGTCACGCTCTGTTTTGCGGAGGCTTACCGGCCGCACCGACCCTGACTGCATTCCACCTTCGGCCGTCCACCGTATGTCGAGCCTCGAAAATTTCGCCTTCAGGGAAGACTGGATGACGCGCAGTTTTCCGTTGAAATCCAATCCGCCGGCCGCGAACCCTATTTCGCGGTATCCAGCATTCCCTGACGCGGCGCTTTCCGCCTCAACCATAGCATGGAGCTGATCAACCGTATAGATCAGCTTCCGCTTCAGCCTCTCCTCCAGCTTTTTTCTCAATTCGGATGAGATATCAAGATGGGCGATTTCGTTCTCCAGCGAGTGTTCTGGCGAGAAGATGATTTTATCCGGATAGCTTGATTCGGCGTCAATGGTGCTGTAGATCGAAACGATGGAATCAACGTTATGCGCTCCTACATCAGCGTCGGCCCCGCTAGTCATCTCCGCCTGAACGGCTGGAATTGGAGCGGCAACCTTCGCCGCGGGCGACGCCTGCGGCGACGGCGCGCGATGGGACTTGCCCTGGCCCGTTTTCGCGGAATTGCGCAGCGCGGGCGGGGGAAGCCCGATATCGGAAAGCACCTTCTCGATGGTCGCGGCCTGCACATTCCCGAAATAATACAGCCCTTCGCCAAGCATCTCGTGGGGGAATCGCGCCAAGGCGCCGCTCTGGTCGATCACCTTTGCGGCGCTCCTGTCGGCTGAAAGCATGTAGCCCCTGAAAAGGCGCACTGAATTGTACTCCGATTCCCAATCTCGCAGATCGAATCCGAGCGTTTGAGGAACCGACATGCCGCTCATCCCCGCCAGCGTGCGCTCGATATCCTCAACCGACTTGCCGCAGGCGAATGCCCGGCGCGCCGATTCCCTCGTCACCGCCAGTTTCCACGCTCCCGACGCGGAAATGAGGACACCTATGTCAAGCAACGCGATGAGATTTTGCAATGAGGCTGACGGGAGCACATGGATAGTGCCGGTACCATCAACGGAAATTGAGCCAGGTCTGTTTTCTGACGTTGTGCGCCACCGAATAGCGGCTCGCTCGGGGCAGCAGACAAGAGTACCGTCACGGTCTTCGAGAAGGCCCAAGCTCTTCAAGGCCGCAGCGTACGCGGCGGGAAAATCGGATCCGCTGCCGCAAAAAGGCAGAAGCCGTATGAATCGGGCCAATCCCGCGAGGGAAAAAGCGAACCGCTGCGCAAAAAGCGGGGCAAATGCCCTGGCGACCGCGCTTCCCTCTTCCTTTCCCGGTCTTCCAACGGAGGTACAAGCGAGACTGAAGGCAAAATCGTCATCCCGCGAAACAAGAAACTCTGAAAGCGCTTTGAAGTCCGCCGACAAACCATGTTCGTCTTTTGTGATGATATTCGCCGCAAGGAGGATTTGAATCAAAGCTTCTACGATTCCCGTTCCCTCGGGATCGCCGGGGATGAGTCCCGCGATGCGCTTTCTGGCGCGAGCGGACAATTGGCCGCTCTTGAGAACAATGTCCTGGCCTTCCTTCAGGAGAGCGTAGGCTATGAAAGCGAGATCCTGTACCGGCTGCGGCGCGTGCGGCTGCCCCGCGAGTTCGAAACCCTGCGCTTCGGACAACTCCGCCTCAGGCGCATACCCCGCGCCGACATCCCCGGCCCAACCGCCCCGCGCTGTTGGCGGCGCCCCCGGCGGGGGCGCCGCCCTCTCCATCGCCTCGCTATCGGGCCCGAACAGCACATCGGCTCTCGCCGCGCCCGCCCGCGCCGCTCCGGCAAAATGCGGATTCACCGCGAAAGCCCCTCCCTTCGTCTCGAAAATGAGGAGCCTTTCCCCCAAATTGGCAAGCTTGTACTCGAGCTCATGGTACGAGACCTCGCCCGCCAAGGCTTGCTGCAGAAAGCCCTTCTCCGCCTCGCCGAGCACGGAGAGCATGCCCACAATGAGCATATCCAGCCTGTCCATCATCGCGAGGGCGACACCTTGGATTGCGGGATCCGCCATCATGGATGCGAGTCCGCTAGCGATGCTCGTCTTGCTCGTCCAAGTCCGCTGCCCGCTCAGGTAATTGCGGGCAAGCGCCTGAAGCACTTTGATATTCTCCCCGAGCATAACCTCGCGCCACTCGGCCTTGCGGCCGGCCTCGAGCGCGGGAGAATCAGTGCCATCGTCATCCTTCACATTATTATTATCCATTATTCATCCCATGTTTCGATCGCGTAGCGGTATCCCTGTTCTATGAGGAACCTCCTGCGGTTATCGGCGAATTCTTCTTCCACGCTGTAGCGCGAAACCAACGAATAGAAAAAACTGTTTTGCTGCTTCGGCCTCAGGATTCGGCCCAGCCGTTGGGCTTCCTCCTGCCTGCTTCCAAAAGAGCCTGATATCTGGATAGCCACCGAGGCGTCGGGCAAATCGATGGCGAAGTTCGCGACCTTCGAGACGACGAGAAGGCGTACTTCTCCCGCCCTGAAAGCCCCGTACAGCGCTTCCCGCTCGGCTTCCGGCGTCGCTCCCGTTATGAGAGGGGCGTCGAGCATCGCCGCGTAGCGCTTAAGCTGCTCGATGTACTGGCCTATGACGAGAATCCCCTCGCCCGCGTGATGTTCCGCCAAGGAACGCACGACAACTTCCTTCATGCGGTTCTCGGCGGCGATCCTTATCTTCGCCCGCTGCGCCGCCACCGCGTATGAGAGCCTCGTTCCGTCGTCCATTGGGATGCGGATCTCCTTGCACCAAGCTTCGGCGATGAACCCCTTCTTTTCTAGCTCCTTCCAGGGCACATCGTAGCGTTTGGGACCGATGAGGCAGAAAACGTCCTCCTCCCTGCCGTCCTCGCGCACCAGTGTGGCGGTGAGGCCGAGACGGCGCACGGCCTGGAGCTCGGCGACGACCCTGAATACCGGCGCCGGCAGAAGATGGACTTCATCGCATACGATGAGGCCCCACTGCTCCCGCCGCAAAATGCCGAAATGCGGAAAGTCGGCGTTCTTGTCGGGCCTCCAGGTCAGGATCTGGTACGTGGCAATGGTTATGGGTTTTATCTTCTTGACCGCGCCCGTGTACTCACCGATCATCTCGGGATCGATATCGGTCTTGTCGAGCAACTCGTCGCGCCATTGATGCACCGCCGCGATGTTCGTGGTGATGATGAGGGTCGTCTGGCCCAGGGCCGCCATGGCCGCCATGCCGACGATGGTTTTTCCCGAGCCGCAAGGCAGAACGATGACCCCATAGCCGCTTCCCGGTCGATTGCCTCCCACGAAGGTGGTGACGGCCTCGGTCTGGTAAGGCCGCATTTTCCAGCCGCTTTCCCCGTCGCCGAATTTCAGCGATAGGGGGAAGGGCTTGCCTTCGCGGAGCGAAGCCTCATCCCTCACCGGCCAGCCGCGCTTCAAAAGTTCGATCTTGACCGTCCCCCTGTCGACAAGGCGAAGGGAAAAGCCGCCCTTGCTGGGCGAAAGCCACTTGCCGAGCCCCTTGTCGCTCCTGATGCGCCGCTCGAGATCGCCGTCGCGACAGACAAGGAGCAACTGGGGCGCGATTCCATCCTGAGCCGCCGCTGAATCTGACGGCAGGGAGGGTTCGGGTCCTTCTTTCCCGGCGTCGCGCAGGACAAGGGCGCCAAAGCGCGACATCGTGTCCTTCACGATAAAAGGGATATCGCGCGGCACATCATAGCGCGAATACTCAATCAGGGAAGCGACCACATCGTCCGGAGCCAAGCCCGCGGCCGAGGCGTTCCACAGGGAAAGCGGCGTTATGCGATACGTATGGAGATGCTCGGGACTTTTCTCCAAGAGGGCGAATGCGCCAAGGACTTCCCTGGCCTCCTCGAAACGGGGAGCGTGGACATCGAGCAGGACGGAGAGATCGCTCTGCACGATCATCGGTCCCATTGGTTCGTTCATTCGGAGCCTGTCTCCGTTGAGAATTGTATTCTCATGGCAGCAGCAGGATCTGCATATCGCAGACATTGGTGCCCGTCGATCCGGTCTTCAGGAGACCGTCGACTTCCGAGAAAAAATGGTACGAGTCGTTATCCGCCAGGTAGTCGCGCGGATCGAGGCCCTTTTTCACGGCCTTTTCCAGAAGCGCTGCCGAAGCGAAGGCGCCCGCGGCATCGGTAGGACCATCGTTGCCGTCAGTGCCCGCGGAAAGAAACAGCATTTCGCCTTGCCCCAGCCGGGAAGGATCCAAGGCAGCCATGACAGCCAACGCCATTTCCTGATTGCGGCCGCCGAGACCTTTCCCCCTCAACGTCACCGTCGTCTCGCCTCCGGCCAGGACGCAAGCTGGACGTCTCAAGGGAAGCCCATACTGAGCTATATCGCCGGCCAGCGCGACGAAAAGCTTCGCCGCTTCGCGCGCTTCGCCCACGAGGCGGGAAGTGAGAAGAAGCGTGTTGTAGCCCCGCTTACGCGCCTCTTCCTCGGCGCTCTTCAACGCGAGCATATTGTTGCCTACGAGAACGGTCTTCGTATCGCGGAAAACAGGTGATCCGGGCTTGGGCGTCTCGGGTCGCGAACCTGCAAGCCCTTCCTGGAACACAGCCCGCACCGAAGCTGGCACCTTGTCCCATACAGCCCTGTCCACCAGAACCCTATGCGCCGATTCCCAGGTCGCCGAGTCGGGAACCGTCGGTCCCGACGCGATAGCGTCCAGATCGTCGCCGATGACATCGGAGAGGATGAGGGACAAGACCGAAGCGGGCGCGAACGCTTCCGCGAGCCTGCCGCCCTTCACCGCCGAGAGATGTTTCCTCACGGCGTTCATCTCCTGTATGGTGGCTCCGCTGCCGAGAAGCAGCTTTGTGGTGGCCGCCTTGTCCGCAAGGCTGATGCCCTTCGCCGGCGCCGAAAGCAAGGCCGAACCTCCCCCCGAAATCAGCACGATGACGAGAGTTGACTCGCCCGCTGCCTCGTAGCTCCTCACCTTCGCGGCCAAGTCGAGAATCTCCTTGCCCGCCGCGGCCGAGCGCTCATCGGGGACGGGATGCCCACCTTCAGCCAGGCGCACGTTAGCGCACTCGATGCCCGAAAGCGCCTTGGTGACGACAAACCCATCCTCGATCCTGTCTCCCAGAATCCCCTCGAGTCCCTTGGCGAGGACGGCCGAAGCTTTTCCCATGCCGGTGACGATCAAATGCCGATAATCGGCAAGCCTGTACTCAAATGCCCCTTCGGCATGCCGGACGATGAGCCGCTCTCCCTGCAAGGAGAGCGCGTAGGTGAGGAGACCACGAGGATCGACCCGCTCCACCCCCTTGAGGAAGATTTTTTCGGCATCATCGATACGATTCATCGCTTCTTTCCTTTCGCTTCATTTTCGGTGATTCGTCTGGCGAGGTCGAGATTTCTCGCGATTTGGAGATTTCTCGAGATGACGAAGGCCTTTTCGAACATCGCAGCGGCCTTGGCCGGCTGCTTTAGCGTGTTCAAATATATCGAACCTGCATTGTTCAAGGCTGGCCAGTTGGTTTCATCCAGCTCGGCCGATTGAAGAAAATCCCCAATGGCTTTTTCAAAGTCACCTCTATCGCGGGATGCCTGGGCTATCTCGAACATTTGCATCGATTGCCTGCTTTTCGCGAAGCTGTCTTCATTCCCGCAGATCGCCAATCGCTTTTCCATGAGAGGACGCGCCGATTCGCCTTTTCCTCCGGGGGAACATTCCGGCTCAGCCAGGGCGAGGGCATATCGCTTTCCCGCTTCCTTGCGCTTTCCCCTCGCATAGGCGATATCGGCGAGAGCGGCATGACGGTGAAATGAACGGCCGTATAGTCTCTCTTCCTTGAGCAAATAGCGTTCGGCGCCCTCGGCGTCTCCCTTGGCCATGAGGATGACGCCTAGATTCCTTAGAACGCCTATGGAATCAGGTTCCCTCGCCTCGAGCTTGCGAAACCATTTCTCTGCCTTGACATAGTCTCCCGAGACATAGGCGTTGAGTCCGAAACGCTCATAGAAGGTGGAGAGGAAACTTTGCATCCCTATAATGTCCCATAAAAGGCGTATCCATGTACAGGGCCGCAGGGATCGATGAAGCCTCGCAAGCGGATTCCGCATACCCGCAATGACTCTGCGAGGCATGCGGAATCCGGAAGAAATTCGTTTGAACGCGGATCAGCGCACGAAGAAGGTCATCACGAAGATCACCACGATGGCGACGAGGCCTTCGACTGCCGTAGCCGATGTGTAGGCTTTATATGCCGTCGTTACCGGCATGTTCGAGAACTGGGACACAACCCAGAAATAGGAATCGTTGGCATGGGATACTACCATGGATCCCGCCCCGATCGCTATGACCGTGAGAGCCGGGTCGAGGCCGAGCGTTGCCATCATAGGCGCCAGGATGCTCGCTGTCGTCACGATGGCGACGGTCGAAGACCCCTGAGCTGTCTTGAGAGCCGCGGCTATGATGAAAGGAAGAAAAATACCCAGATTGAGTCCCGACATGTTTATCTTGATGAAATCGACGATGGGGCTGCCCTTGATGATCTGGCCAAAGGAACCGCCGGCTGCCGTGATGACGAGGATGATCGCGGAATCCTTGATTCCCTGTCCCATCCATCCGTCGAGCGCATCCTTCATCCCGCCTTTCTTTACCAGAAGCAGGGAAACAAGAACGCCAAGCAGGAGAGCCGTGACAGGATCGCCGATAAAGGAAAGGAATTGCTGGAGATTGCCGCCGCCGAAGGGCTTCGAAGGGAATTCGGCGACCGACTTGAGAAGTATCAGGACGATGGGGAGAACGATAGGGAGAAAAGAAAGTAAGGTGTTCGGCAACTTGCCGAACTTCTTCACTATATCGGAATAGGATTCATGGACATCGGGCTCGATGTTGTACTTTTTCGCTACTTTTGTCGCCCAGAGCAGGCCGCTCAGGGATGCCGGGATGGCCGCTATCAAGCCCAGGAATATGACCTTGCCCAGATCGGCGCTAAGCGCCCCCGCGGCGGCGATCGGCCCTGGTGTGGGCGGCACCATCGTGTGCGTCGCGTAAAGGCCGGTAGCGAGAGCCACGGCCATGACCGTCATCGAAGTGCCCGATTCCTTGGCCAAGGCTTTGTTGAGGGGGTTGAGGATGACATAGCCCGAATCACAAAATACGGGAATCGAGACCACGTATCCCGCAATGTTCATGGCGAGAGGCGCCCTCTTTTTGCCCACCACCTTGAGAATTGCATCAGTCATCGAAAGCGCGGCGCCTGTCTTTTCGAGAATGGTGCCCATGATGGTGCCTGCCACTATGACAATACCGATGCTTGTGAGCGTGCCGCCAAAGCCGTTTTTCACTCCTTTAACGACTTCCAGAGCGGGCATGCCGATGACAAGACCGTATCCGAAGGCCACGCCGATGAGGACGAGAAAGGCGTTCACCTTGAATTTGCCTGTTAGGATTATAATGAATATCACCGAAACGAGGAGCCAGAGAAGAGCCATACCGCCTGAAACCATTGGAACCTCCTTTGGATGAAAATACCCTGACATCTTACACCGAAATCGCCGATCGGCAACAATTATTCCAGGGAATTATGAAAGTCATCAACGTTGCTTCCCCCAACTAATCTTGAGCGCTATCGGAAGATGGTCGGAAAAACCGGAGCTTCCATTCCAAACTGCCGGCTCGCCTCGTTCATTAAGAAGCGCAGGCTCCCCGCTCACCATGAAGCCCATGAATTCGGCGCCTTGGCCATCGACGAGGGAAGGACTGAGAAGAAAGCCGTCGAGCCTTTCCTCTTGGCCATCGAAGATGTAGCTAAAACCTTCGGCACCCGTCCAGGGTGAATAGAGGGTAACCTCTCCATTGCCCAGGCTTGCGTCGGCGGGGGTGCCAGCGACGCGGATCACTCCATCAAACCAGTCCTTCGGGATTTCATTCCCCTTGCGCGCCACGCTCCTTGCCAGCTCCATTGAATTGGGCATGAAAGCCGTTGGGTACTTGCGCCCTACTCTCGAGAATTCATCGGGAGACTCATTGAAGTCCCCGCATACGATAACGCCTCGCTCGGGATCGGCTTCGGCGATTTCGGCGACTCTCGCCGCCGCGAGCTTCGACGCCAGGCGACGTGCTACTTCCGTCTCCTCTTCGCCTTCTCTCCGCGATTTCCAATGACAGATGAAAATCGTCAGGCGAGGCCCATCCGCCCCGAGGCTTACGGTCGCTTCAAGCATGTCCCGTCCAGGGCCGAACTCCCAGGCATCGGCGAGGGAATGAGCCTTTACGGATTCGGGCGGCAATCTTGAGAGGATGCCGCATTTCACCGCCGAATCGGCAGGCCCGCCGAGGGCAAGCCAGTGATAGCCGCCTTTCCTCAAAGGTCCCGAGGCGAGATCTTTTAGAACCCTTTCGTTTTCGATTTCCTGGAGGCAGATCAAGTCGGGCATTCCCCTGCCATCGGAGGAAAATGAACATAAGGCGGTGGCCGCTGCCGCAAGGCGCTTTTCATAGAGCTGCTTGTTCCACTTCCCCGATTCGAGTTTGAATTCCGGGTACTCGCCGCCATCGTCGACATCATCGAAGAGGTTGTGGGCATTGTAGGAGACAATTGTCAGTTCGGCAGGGAGGCGATTCCCCCAGGGAAGCGAGCAGCGGAAGCTGAACAGCAAAATTGCCGCGAGCATGCATGCGAAACGAATCCTCATTCCCGCGTTTCCTCCTCGAGAGAAAATCCTCAAGAAGGAAACGCGCGACGAATCGAGGCTTGCTTCAACTCAAAGAGGCAGTTCGTCCCTTGTCGAGATGATTTTTTCGATTAAACCATAGGAGGAGGCTTCAACCGCGTTCATCCAATAATCGCGGTCAGTGTCCCGGGAGACGCGTTCGAGGCTTTGTCCCGTCGCTTCCGCGATGATTCCATTGAGCCGCTCTTTTGTCTTTTCCAGTTCACGGGCATGGATTTCGATTTCCGTGGCCACTCCCTGTATGCCGGAGAGAGGCTGGTGGATGAGATACGAGGAATTGGGGAGACCATAGCGCCTCTCCTTGGGAACCGCGAGAAGGATCAGCGCCGCCGCGCTCGCGATGAGGCCCATGCCCACGATGCGGACGGGCGCCTTTATGAAACGGATCATATCAAAAATGGAAAATCCGGCGTAGACATCGCCTCCAGGGGAATCGATCAGTATCGTAATCGGTTCTGAGGAAACGCTTTCGAGAAGCAAAAGGTAGCGGATTACCTTTTCCGATAAATCCTTGTCGACTTCTCCGGTGAGGAGAATCGTTCTTGTCTTGAGGAAACGCTCCGACATCATTTCTTCGGGTTTCTGCGGGGATTTTTTCTCCTCGCTCTCCGGCTCGTCGGCGGCGAAAATGGAACCAATGGCTCTCATGGCAACTCCGTGTATGGTTTTGGACGCGCAAATAAGATACTCTTTTTTCGCCGGATGCGACAACAGGCATGCCGAGCGGAAACGAGATGCTTCATAGTTACCACTTGTTTCTATATTTTTTATATATTAGATTTTCTATATCTTAAATCGCGAGGTCGATCATGGGAATTAAGAAGCGTCTTTTCATCGCCGTTTTTGCCGTCATGTTGATAACATCAGCCCAATGGGCCGCCGCGGCAAGCATCAAACCCTGGTATGCGCCCAAGCTCGAAAAGCTAGGATTCTACGTATTCGATCCGCCCTTTGTCTTTCAGGACTTCAAGGTGACAAATCTCTCCGGCGCGGAAAAAACAAGGGCAAGCGTCAAGGGAAAGATCGTCCTTCTCAATTTCTGGGCTTCCTGGTGCCCCCCTTGCAAGGAAGAAATTCCCAGCATAGAAGCGCTTTCCCAGGCAATGAAAGGCAAGAATTTCGAAGTTTTCGCCGTCAACCTGGGCGATGATTCCGCTACTGTAAAATCTTTCGTTTCGGAACATACGTTGACATTCCCCATCTACCTCGATCCCAAGAACCTCCTTTCAGCCACCTACGCGTCCCAAGGCATACCGACGACCTACCTCCTCGACAAGGATGGACGCTTCATTGCCGGCATGGTTGGAGCCTATAACTATTCAAGTCCCGACTTCATGAGCCTTCTCGATGAGCTGACCAAGAAATGAATGGGCCGGGGCTCCTTTCAGCCGCCGCCGCGGGCGTCCTTTCCTTCCTCTCGCCCTGCGTCCTTCCCTTGATCCCTGCCTACCTCTCATTCATTTCCGGCGCGACGGCTTCGGAGCTTTCAGCCAGGAGTTCGCGGGCTAAAGTGTTCATTAGAAGCCTCGCGTTCTCGGCCGGCTTCACTCTCGCCTTCACCATCCTTGGCATCGTCTTCTCGGGCGGCGCAATGTTCGTGGGCCGCGGAAGCGCATCGAAATATATCGGTATCGCGGGTGGAATCCTCGTCGTCATACTCGGCCTCAATCTCCTTTTCGACTTCATAAAACTGCTCGACGCCGACACGCGCTTTATCGGAAGGTTTTCCGGGAAAAAAGCGCATGGATCGCTGAGCGCGATAGTGTTGGGTTTTGCTTTCGCTGCCGGCTGGTCTCCCTGCATCGGGCCTATCCTGGCCTCGATTCTCCTTTTCGCCGGAAGGGAGGGCAATATTCCGAGAGCTGCCGCCCTTCTTTTTTCGTATTCCTTGGGTTTCGCCCTTCCCTTCCTTGCGACAGGGCTTTTCTTTGACAGGCTAAAGCCCTTGCTTTCGTTCTTCTCGAAACATGGCAAAGCCGTTCGGAGCGTTTCGGGCATTGTGCTTATTCTCTTTGGAATCGCCATGGCCGCCGGGAGCCTAGGCTCCCTCTCTGCCATAGCTTCGAAGGCAGGGTATGGGCTGGAAGCTTTCATCGGGAAAAACCAGGAAGCGGCGCGGCTGATCGGCGCGGGAATCTGGGTCGCGATTGGATTCGCTTTCGGGATACCGGTATTGGCGCGCACGAAACGCGGCATCGCGCCAAAGTGGGGCATGTCGGCGATCGGCGGAAGCCTCTCGGTCGCGCTCGCTATCGCCGAATTGCTTGGCGTATTTTCGACTCTTTCCCTAGTGGCCGGATGGCTCACCTTCGCGGGAATCTAGACGGTTCCTACCCGGAACGATTTCTTGAAGTGATTGCGCCTGAATCGTTCGATCCATACGATCGCGATCGCGAACAATATTCGCGGCACCATCAACCAAAAAACGCTTATGCCTATCCCGGAATAGAGGATCGTGTCTTCCAGGAGGGAATGTGAAATGGCCGCATGGTGGTTGAAGAGATCTCCATCCTGCTTTTTCATCTTTCCCGATTCATATTCCGCCTTGATGATACCCGCCCCGTAGGCATAGCCGACGATGTTGATGATGATCCAGAGAAAGCTCGCTTCGGCGGGCAGGCCAAAAATCTTCATGAAGGGGGCAAGCACCTTGGACAGGAGATCGATGACCTTGAATTCGTTGAAGAGACTCTGAGTCATCATGATTATGAGCACATACATGATGATCTTGGCCACGAGGCCTACCGTCGAGAGACCCCAATTTTTCAGCATGATGAAGAATGCCGTTTTTTCGGAGATGATTCCCGGCGAGAAGACTGTTCCGGCCATGGATTGCGGAAGCAGGAGGTTGAGGACGAAAGCGCCGACGATGGCGGTGCCAATGCGGAGCAGGAGCATCTTGATGGCAGAGGAACCGGCCGATTTCATCACGGCTGTCTCGATGATAAGATTGTGGGCGATGAGGGACATCAGGGCGAGGATGGTCGCATCGCGAAGCGAGAGGGCCAGAGAACCCATTACCGCTATCGCCGAGTAATTGTTGAGGAGGGCGCCTGATATGAACACGAGGGCCGCCTGGCCAGGAAGGCCGATGAGGCGCATCAAGGGGGATAGAAAGCCCGCTATCACCTGGAGGATCCCGCTCCAGCCCAGAAGGGCGACCGCGAGGCTCGTGGGCACCATGATCTTCAGCAAGAACCAGACGGTCGAGAGGGATTTCTTGGCTCCCGTCTCCATGGCGCTGCCAATTCTTGCCAATAAATTCTTGTCCATTGAAACTTCCGTATTGCTAAGCAAAAACGTATGGTATCACAGGAAACCGGGAAATGGAACAGCGGCGGGACTAGCTCCGAGAAGCCGCGAGCGACGCGATCCTGAGGGCAAATTCATCATCAGCCAGCAGTTCCTCGAGACGCGGCTTCATCCTGTATAGCCAGTTCGCGTCGCTCATCGTGCCGGGCACATTGATGCGTTCATCGGCCGGGTTCGCCTCGCGGTGCCGCGCGCTCGCGGCCAGCAGGTCCTGCAGGGGGTAGACGACGCAGCGCGAGCGCGCGGTGGCGAATGCCGCCATCACGGCCAAGGCAGCATCGGGGTCGAGAACGCTAGGGGGCGTCTCCGATAGGCGCGGCCCCGGTTTTTGGGCGACGCCCCGCATCGGCAAAGCGTCTTTACCCACGCCGGGTTCTAAAACATTCCTCACCATGGTCCAAAGGACGTCCTTGTCCGCTTCCTCCTCCCACCATTGGCGCAGATTCGTCGAATCGTGGACTGAGGTGCAGGCTATCGATTCCTCGGGATATTCGCCGAAGCGGATATAAGGAGCCTTTCCCTTGTCCCAATCCCTCGTCCAACGCAGAACGCGCAGGCCGGGAATGCCCAGCTCACCCAAAACCGAGGGAACGCAAGGCGGCACGGCCCCCAAATCCTCGGCGCAAGCCTGCATATCCACGCTTTCCACCAGCGCCTTGAGTATTTTTCGCCCAGTCCTTTCCCAGAGCAGAAGCGACTCCCCCTTCCTCCGGGAGACGAGCGCTTCCAACATCGATTTCTCGCGCTCGGAAAGGCTTTGCCACGCGGTCGTTCCGCGATACTCCCATGTGGGCACGAATTGTCCAGGAGCTGTTTCGAGAAGAGCCCTGTTTCTCCACCAGTACAGCAGCGTTTCTATGCTCGATAAAATCGCCGATTCGGGAATTTCAGCCTTCCCTGTCTCATCGGTTTTTTTTGCGATCGCCGCGGCGGTTCGAATGGCTTCCGCTATATCGGCGCCCCCCTTCACTTCCGAAGCGAAAAGGAAAAGCGGTTCATTCCCTATCCTGGCAAAAAGCCTTCCGCGAAGATATTCGCCGGATTGACCAGCGAATTCAGACAACGCTTCATCGACAACGTGTTCTGGCACATGCGACTTGGAGAGCCACCTGATTCTGCCGGTGTCGAAACCAAGCGCGTCCAGTTCCGGATAGGAGAGGGAAAACTCTGGCACGAAGTGCCCGAGAAAGCCATCCGCCTCGTGCTTATCGATCGCCCATATTCTGAAAAAGCCAAGCACATGATCGATCCGGTACATGGTGTAGAATTTATCGGCGCTTGCGAGCCTCTCCTTCCAGAAAGAGTAGCCGCGTCGCTCAATCTCATCCCAGTGATAGAGGGGGAAACCCCAATTCTGCCCAAGTTGCGAATACATATCGGGAGGAGCTCCCGCCGCCCGGTTTGTATCGAATATTCTCCTGTCGAACCACACATCGGCCGAGTCCGCGTTCATGAGGATGGGAATATCGCCCAAGACATCGACGCCAAAGCCTCTTGCTTCCGCGCAGGCGGCGGTAAATTGCTCTTCTGCCCTCATCTGGAGCCATGCCTGGAGTCTGAGGCCTGAAGCGTATGCAGGATCGCGCCATAGCGCCTCGATGAATGCTAGGTCAGCCGTCCTGAAATCCGGCCATTCCCACCAAGCCTTCCCGTCGAAACGGCGCTTAAGCTCCACAAAACAGGCGTAGGTCTTTGCCCAAGCGTTGCGAGATGACCATGCTTCGATTTCCGTCATCAGCCCTATCCCTTCAGGCTTTGCGGAAAGGGCTTCCCATAAGGGTTCGAGTATCGCCAGCTTCCTCTCGAGAATCTCCAAATAGGGAACCTTCGTGGCATCGCTAAAATCGCTCGCTAGCTTCAGCGCTTCTTCACTGGCTTTGGCGGCCGCCTCGCCGACGCGGTCGGGTGAGGAGCCAGACGATCTTCCTGCCTTAAGCTCGGGAAGACTCCCGATGCGAAGGTAGACGGGATTCAGCGCGAAGGCGCTCAAGGCGCTGTAGGGCGATGTCTGCCTGCCGGTATCGTTGACCGGAAGCAGCTGCACGACATCCATATTCCAATATTTGGCGAGACGCGCGAGGGAAGCGATATCGGGGAACTCGCCGCAAGGGCCATTCCTCGTCCTCAGAGCAAGAAGCGGCAGGGCAAGCCCGGTCATTCTCTTCGACGCATTGATAAATTTCATTCATTATCTCCAGAGCGCTCGGATGGCAGCTTTGAGTGAGTCGGCCTGCGCCCATTCAGGCTTTGTCGCGGATTTCGCTCCCGCCCTTGTGGCTTCCGGCTTCGTATCCCCATCCTCGCGATCTCCGTATTTCGCCTCGGCCGGGCCGAGAACGGTGGAAAACCCCAAAGCCTTGGCGGCTCTCGCTCTCTTCCCCATCTGGCGGACTGGTCGCACTTCCCCGGCAAGCGAAAGCTCACCCGCCAACGCGGCTCCCATTGGCAGTGGCTGGCCGGTTCTCGCCGAATAAAGCGCCGCCGCCAAAGCGAGGTCTATCCCTGGCTCGGCGAGGCGAACCCCGCCAGCCACGTTTACGTATAAATCCTGATCCGACAGCCTCAGCCCCGTTTGTTTTTCAATGACGGCGGCGATTCTCGCCACCCTCGACGCGTCGATCCTGTCGGAATAGACCCGCGTGATTCCGGCCTTGGCAGGAACGGTCAGGGCTTGAATTTCCACGAGGAGCACCCGCGACCCTTCGTGCACGATCGCCACGGCGACGCCGGGAGGGAGCTCTCCCGATCTCTGGATAAGAAGGATGCCGGAAGGATCGGAAAGCTCATCGAGTCCCCTCGCCCCCATCCTGTACAGCCCGAGTTCGTCCGTGGAGCCGAAACGGTTCTTCGAGGCGCGGAGCGCGCGCAAATCCCCTTCCGCCTGCTCGAAAGCAAGCACCGCGTCGACGATATGTTCAGCGGCCTTCGGCCCCGCAATGAGTCCGTCCTTTGTCACATGGGCCACGAAAACGATGATGGAATCGTGGGTTTTGGCCCACTCCGTCATCTCCTGAGTGCAATACTTTATCTGATTGGCGGTACCGGGCACGACGCCGGCATCGGGCGAGTAGACCGTCTGAATCGAATCGATCACGGTGAGCACTGGCCGCACCGCATCGAAAACCGACAGTATCCTGTCGAGATCGGAAGAGCAAAACACTTCAAGATTTTCCTTGAGCGCGCCCAACCGATCTGCCCTCATGCGGATCTGGGCGGGAGATTCCTCTCCGGAAATATAGAGCACGCGACCTTTGGACTCGAGTTTGGCGCACACCTGTAGCAGCAGCGTGCTCTTCCCAATTCCCGGCTCCCCTCCAAGCAGGATGGCCGAGCCACGCATGAAGCCGCCGCCCAAAACCCTATCGAGCTCCGGGCTGCCCGAAAGAATTCGCGTTCCTGAAGCTGGATCAATGGCGATGATAGGCAGGGAATAGGTTTCGCCTTTTATCTCCGCTCGCCCGGCACCCGCGGAAACGCTCATTTCTTTAAGCGTATTCCACTGGCCGCATTCCGGACATCGCCCAAGCCATTTAGGCTCTGTATGTCCGCAGCTTGAGCAACGGTAGACGGTTGTTTGCTTCTTCATACTAGTTCATCGTACCCGAGACAGGATAACGCTTCAATAGAGGTTTTCGATTGATTCGCTCACGGGTTTCATCCCCCACGCCATGCCGCTAGGTTATTGATTTTTGGCCCGCAAAAATTCATTGACAGCGTAAATTCCCCATGATAGATTCAGCTAAATCGTTTTAGCAGAGACGGAGCGCTTAACGAATGATTCGAATTCAGTTAAAGCAGATTGCTGAAGAAGCTCAAGTTTCCACTACCTTAGTATCGCAGGTACTCAACAAGCGCGATGTGCGGGTAGCTGCGGAAACTCGAGAGCGGATACTTCGAATCGCAGAACGATACCACTATCTCCCTAATCGCCTAGCCGCCGGACTCAAGTTGAAGCGCACCAATACCATCGCTGTCCTCGTGCCTTTTACTTCAGCGGGTTTCTTTAGCGAACTCATTTACCATATTGAAGCTTATGCCATGGAAAGAGGCTTTAATTCGCTCGTCATCAACACTTTCGGTGAAAGAGACAAGGAAACAAAGGGCCTTCAGTTATATAAA
>Ga0172379_10002445_pt1 | contig 32748 bp, 24 predicted proteins | sample GrowelOW334metaG_FD_119756 | JGI IMG/M metagenome (GOLD analysis project Ga0172379, IMG submission 119756) | Groundwater microbial communities from an aquifer near a municipal landfill in Southern Ontario, Canada - Groundwater well OW334 metaG | ecosystem: Environmental > Aquatic > Deep...
TCGTACAACTCCAATTGCACTTTGTCCACTTCTAAAAATATTATGAGTTGTTGTGTAATTTGTATTTGCGCGGCCAAGTAACGTACCGCATTTAACAGTATTTGAAAAATTTAAGATTAAAAAATAAACAACAAAAACATTTTTACAAATATTCTTCATACTCACTCTCAAACTTTTTAAGTTATAATTTTTCAAAAAATCTTATTTTAAGCAATAGTTTTATGTATTTTCTTCTTTGGCTTGGCGTACGTCTTGCCTGCCCGTGAGTAGCTGGGGCTGTTCACCATCTTGCCTGTCCGCCGTAGCTTTATGCGTCGGTTGGGTCCGTCATATTTACGTAGGGCGACGGTGGAAGATTTGGCGTAGACGGGTCGTGCCCGGCGAAGTTCTTCAAGAACGAAGCCTGGGTTAACTTAAATTATCGTATTTAACTATCCCATCTATGTTTAAATACGTTCCAGCAAGTCCTTGTATATTTAAATCATAAGTTGAGCCTAACGCTGAGTTGCCAAAAACAATGGAGTTGGAGGGAACGGGCAAAGTCGTTGCTGTTTGGTAATTTAATTTGTAAACGCGAACTAAAGTACCACCCGTTGTTAATAAGCATGTTCCGTCTGGATGCCACGAAACGCTGGTAACGCTTGTTGGTATATTAAGCACAAAAACCCTATTTGCCCAATTTAATGGATTTGCAGCATCCCAAGCAAATACGTACAAAACGCCGTATCCATTTGCATAACCAATGTATCTGCCATCCGGCGACCATTGGGCTTCAGTATATATGCTGCCTCCGGTACCATGCCAAATATTATGAACGCTTGATCCGCCATTCCATCCCCAAACGCATGCATATCCGTCACCGGTTACTGATGCAAAATATCTGCCGTCGGAACTCCACCTGATGTTATTTGTAGAATATCCGGTAAAATCAGGAATTTTTGAGGCAACAGATGTCAGTGTTGTTCCAGTGAATAAAAATATTTCGACGGATTTGTTATCGTTTCTTCCGACCACAATATGTTTTCCGTTAGGGTTCCAAGCTACGCCCCAACCGTATGTACTCCAGGTTGCAGTATTGGCTACCAAGTTTAAAGTTATTCCATTAAATGAATATACTTCTAATCGATTAGACCTTGTTACTGCTAAATATTTTCCATCCGGACTCCAGTTTAAATTCAAATTAAAGCCACCACCTGATGCGTTTGTAAGTTGTTTTAACTGTGAGCCGTTCCACGAATAAACGGTTATACCTGTAGTATCTTGTGTTACCGCAAAATATTTGCCATCAGAGCTTAAATCGGCTCTTCTTATTGAATTTGCACTGGGTAACATTGCTTGTGCAACTTTTATTATTGATTCGCCTGTATACTTATAAACCAAAACATTTGCAGCTGTCCAATTGGTTGCAAGAATAAAATATCTCCCATCAGGAGTCCATTCAACTGTATTAATTCCTCCTGCATAATCTGATACTGTCAAAGTTGCCGATGTTAAATTTAATATATCGCTGTTGCTTAAAGTAACTTTATTATCAAGTATAAGTTGACCTTTGGTTAGACATATTCCTGTAAATGTAGAGTTTAAAGTTGCTCCATCAAGCCAAAGTTTTGAACTTGTATCGTCTAGGATAAACAAATTTTTTCCCAATTGTCCTGGTGTTCCCGTGGTAGCAGTTTTGAAATCAACTGTGGTTCCGGGAGCAAAGTACAAACAAGCGCCTGATGTTATGTGGGTTGGCATGGGAGAGCGATAAATAAATGTGCAGGTTCCAGTGAACGATACGTCATTGTGTATAAATAGATATCCTTGGTCGAAGTAAAAATCGTTTGTAGGCGAAAATTCTACATTATCAAGAGCCAAATTACTGCTGGTTGTTACGCATTTGATACAAGGATTCCCCGGATAATTATTTGTATTTTTTATGGTGAGATTTCTTAATGTTAAAGTTGCGCCGGTATCTACAAAAAGTTGTCCTCGATCTGCAAAATTTAAAGTATTTCCATTCCCATCAAGTATAATTCTTCCGGATATGTGAAGTATTTTATTTGCAGGAATTGTTAAGTCTCCATTCATTATTACAGTTCTATCGTAACCGTGGATTTCGCCACCGGAGGAGAGTGTAACGCCGTGATCGAGAATAAGATCTGATAATAATATGATTGTGTTGGTATCTCGTAAATCGATTGCGCCGGAGACAGAAACACAAGAGTCCATAATTACACTGGATGCAATTTTAGATTCTGCTCCAAGTTTTGCAACTGTGACTGTAAATCCGTTGTCCATTCGTACGCAGCCTATTGCGCTTTGGCGATTGTAAAAAACGTTATGTTGAGGTTTATAAGCAAAAAAACCTGGCGATCCGCCCAAGCTACCTGCAGATAAGTTTGAAAAAAATAATGTAGCAAATATTAAAATTTGTACAAATTTTAGTTTTTTAACTTCTTTCATTACTCCTCCAAATTTTTTAAGCTACACAATCATAATTTAAAATTCCGTCATACTCAATATTTGCTCCTGCAAGTGCTCTTACATTTAAATCGTAAATTGAGCCTAAGGACGAATTGCCAAAAATTAATGAATTGGAAACAGCCTGGTTGAATAATTCTGATCCAAATGCTACTTCAAAAACTTCTAACTCTTCATTACCTGTACTTGGTGTAATGCCCCCTACCGCAATGTATCTTCCATTTGGATGCCATGCAACAGCGTAAGCTGTTGCACAAAATGGAATTTGTTTTAATACATTTAGATTTGTTCCGGTAAATTCATAAATTGTTAAGGCTGCTCCAACATTCGTTCCTGCTACAGCCAAATATCTTCCATCAGGACTCCAAGATAACGATTGGGCTCCTGTACCGTAACTTGTATAAGCAACTTCAAAGAGCGTTGAACCGGTAAATGAATATACAACTATTCCACGTGTTGCATTATTTGTTGTAATGGCAATAAAATTACCGTCCGGTCGCCATTTTACACCAGAGGTTGCAACAGCGCCTAAGTCCATTCTAGTTTTTTCAACCAAGTAATTTACTTCATCAAAAGAGAAAATGGTTAGATCTCTTGTTGAAGATTGTGGCCCAACGGCTACAAAATTGCCACTTGGGTGCCAATCGATGCAATCTGGGCCTGTTGCAAAGTTTTCACTATCGACTTGTAACAAAATTCTTCCATTAAATTTGTAAAGGATTAAATCAACACTTGTTGCGAATTCATTTCCTCCAACCAACAGGTATTTTCCGTTTGGATGCCATGCTATCGTCAGTGGGTAGCTTGTTGTATAACCCAGACTTGTGATTAAGCTGCCTAGTGAGCATGGAAAATTATAGATTTTTAGATCAGTGCTTGTGTCGTTTCCTCCCGTTGCCAAAAATTTCCCATCATATGATAATGATGTACAGTACCCCTGAGTGGTATAATCTATTCCATTTTGGTACGTCAAACTTGTTCCATTAAATCTGTAAATACTAATATCTTGAGTAGAGTTGTTTCCTGAAACAATTAAAAATCTTCCATCCTGGCTCCATGCAACATGCCTTACTTCTGTTCCAAATGCTTGTTTAATAACAGTACTTGTTGTGCCGGAGACTCTTAAGGAAGCAGCTGTTGTTATTGTTATGCTGTTATCAAACAAAACTTCTCCTTTGGTTAAACGTAAACCGGTCATTGTTGTTTTGAGCGTAGAGCAGTTAAGGTAAAGTTGAGATGTTGCATCCTGCATAACTAATAAATCTTTTGCCAAAAACTGTGGACTACCTGTTGTAGGGGGGCTGAAATCAAAAATAGTATTTACATCAAAATTCAAAGTTGTGCCGTTTGTTATAAAACTTGGCTGACAAGATTTGTAAATAAAAGCGCATGTTCCGGTGAATATGACATCGTTATGAAAAAATATGCTGCCGCGGTCAAAGTAAAAATCATTTACAAAATTTAAAATAGTATTATCAAGGGCGAGTTGGCTTCCGCTTGTTGCAAATTTGATTGGCGCGTCATATAAATAGTTTTTAGTATTTTTGATAATGATATTACGCAATGTTAATGTTGCATCTGCATCTATGAATAGTTGCGAATTATTGCCAAGCGTTAAGGTATTTCCATTTCCTTCAATAATAATTTTTCCACCGATGTGCAAAGAGCTGTTGGCAGGAATTGTTAAATTTCCATTTAGGATTAACGCGCGATCATTCCCATAAATACTTCCCCCTGATGAGAATGTTACTCCGTTGTCAAGTGTGAGATCTGCACGTAAATAGATAGTGTTTGTCGTTCTTAAATCAATTCCTCCGGAGACAGAAAGACATGTATCTAAATAGGCGATTGATCCGTGTGAAGATCCGAGGCCGAATTCGGGGGTTGCAACTGTAAAGCCATTTGTCATTCGAACAAAACCGGTAGCGCTTTGGCCACTTCTGAAAACGTTGTGCGCTGTCGTGTAATTTAGTCCGCTGGTGCCGACCAAATTGCCTGCAAAAATTTTAGAATTTGAAATGAGCACTAAAATACCAATGAATAGAATATTATTGTTATTCTTCATTTTCTTTACTCTCTCTTTATCCGTTTTTAATCGATAATTTATGGTTTTTTTAATTCACAGTTATGCCAACGCAGTATCTGCAAATTATTTTTTTAAAATTCGATTACTAAGTATTATTACAAGCTTCAAGTGCTGCGTCAAGGTAAAGTCAAATGAATGTTGGTAAAATTTTTTACAGAGTTGTATCAAGAGAGCTTGTGCAGAGGGTAATAATTTTAGAGAAACGTTAGAAAAGCATTCTATTTATGCTCACAGTAATAACTCGGCCGGTAGTATAAATATCTTTGCCAAAATGCTTGGGTAAAGGAGGGAATGGTGCTGTGGCCTTAAGGTTTTTAACTATTGCCGAATCAACCTCCTTACATCCGGATGATTCAAGAATTTCTGAATTTACAAGATTTCCTTTTTCATCAATTGAAAATTCGATTACGGCTTGATAGTCCCTTTGTGCTATGGGAAGATTATAAAAGCTACTGTTTTGTTTCCATGTTGCCTGACAACACCAGTTTAATTTTGCTTCATAGGAGACATATTTCATCTCTTCAAAACTGGGAATTTTATTTGGATCTCCATCTCTATCAATTAAATCTGTTCCATTTTCGCCACTTGTTTTCTCAATGTATCCTTTAGTCAGAGCAATTATATTTTTGGATTGTTTTGGTTTTAAGCTTGATGCACCCCAGGCAAAATCAGTGGCTTTTTCTTGTTCATTTATTGAAGATGCCGTTTTTTTATCCTTTTTTAAAATGCTACCCAAAAGGCCCTCTCGTTCTTGTTCCTTGGTTTTTGGCCCTTTTTGGAATTCAGCTACTGCCTCTTGCATCTCTCGAATTTTTTTAATTCTATCGTCTATTTGAATGACTTGCTCTTGTGTGTTGACTTGTTCTTCTGGTTCGATTTGTTTTTTTGTTACAAGAATTTGTTTGTCTGCGGTGGTTAAGTCTTTTCTTATATTTTCATCAACGATCACTGTGTCAGCAGATCTTTTAACTTCTTTTGTTGGTTCTAAATTAATTTTGTTTTTAGCTGTTAACTGCTTAGGGTTTATTTTTTGTTTTATTTCAGCTGATTTTTGTTTTTTGACTGTGCCATCTGGCTTGATATCATGTTCACCTTGTGGCTGTTCAACTTTGGGTTCTAGTTTTTTGGGTTTTGTTTCCGTTGCGTTTGATAACTTAACTTCCATTACGTCGCCGGTCTTAGTCGTTGGAATTCCAAGTTTTTTAGGCTTCTCATAGTTGTCATCAAACATAACCCACCCAAAATTTGATTTTGGCGCAACCATTTTTGCAGGACGACTGTCTGATGGTTTTACGAAATTAATAGGTTTTTTATTTTTACGTGCAGCTTCGAATATTTTTTGTAAAGCTTCATGTTTGTGTTCCCGCTTTTGTTCAATTATCTGCTTGTCTTTTGAAGAAAGACTAGTTATGGAGTTAGAGAGTGCTGTTACAAATGATGTGAAACGTTTTCGAAATCCAAATTCTAAAAAAAAGAATGACATGATTAAATGCAATAACAGCGAAATCAAAAGTAATAAAAATAATATTTTGGTTTTTTTATATCTCTGTGGTTCCATTACAACTCTTCTTATTTAACTCACAGTGAAATCAGCAAAATACAAACTCAAATCTCTGCCTTATTATGACAAAGTAGTTTGGATTTAGTAAATCAAAATCTTTGGAAATTAAATTAATTTAACGCCAGTTCGATAATAGTAATGATTAATTTTACGAAGTGTAATAATACTAAACGCTATTCCACTTCGTCTTCCCGGCGTAGGCCGGGATCCATTTTCTAGTACAGAAATAAAATAGTTTTAGAGTATTTAATTTGATTGTAATTGTGATTCGCATAGATTAGTGTTTCAATAATAAGCGAAAAATTTGAAGTTGCATCTGGACCCCGGCCTACGCCGGGGCGACGTTATAGTGGCATTCATAAAGCAATATTTAATTCTCGAACTCGCGTTAATTTAGGATTTTATTTCAAACAAACTTATTCCGAAAGAGTTTGCTTTTTTGTAAATTTTCCATTTTTGGCCAACAAGGTGGGTTCCACCACGTGGCGAAATTAAGAATTTGATTATTTCATCGAGATAATTCGTGCTTAGATTAAATGCTAATTTTTCTTGAATTAACCAGTGTAATATAACTCGTCTTGCAAGAACCGGATGTAAAAGTTTGAATTTTTTCAAATCACCAAGCCAGTGATTTGAGTTTGTTAGATCAGTGTTTAAATTTTTTGGTTGTTCGAAGATATCGTTAAATGCTTGTGTTGCAAGTGTTTTTAAAAAGTCATCTTCGAGATTTAACTGTTCAAGTGTGCTTTGAAATTTTTTATTAAATCGCTCATCGCATTGCTCAAGGGCGGGAATAACATTAGATCTAATTCTGTTACGAAGATAATCAGGACTGACGTTTGTAGGGTCAATTAAATATTTAATTTGGTTTGATCTCGCTTCGCGATTTCTACTTGCATCTAGATATTCAAGAATATCTTTTTTATTTATTCCAAGCAGGGGTCTGATATAATTCCCATCAATCTCTTTCATGCAGCATAGTCCGCTCAGGCTTGCTCCGCGTAATAATCGAATAAAGAATGTTTCCTGTTGGTCTTGCAAATGATGTGCAAGTGCAATAAAATCTGCATTCTTTTCTTTTAAAATTTGTTTAAATAAAGTACGGCGCATTTTCCGGCCGATTTCTTCTTTAGACCCATTAAATTTGATGTCTAGATTGAGTTTGTTGGCTTTGCGCGCAATAAATTCGATTCCCAAACTTTTACATAAGTTTGAACAAAATTCTACATCACGCCAAGACTCAGCTCGCCACTGATGATCAAGATGCGTTGCAATAATTTTGATTTGTTGATTTTGTTTTTGTAGGTGGTTTAGTACGTGTAGCAAAAATACTGAATCAGGGCCGCCGGAAAGGCCCACGATGATGGTGGTAGTATCAGAAATCTTTCTTTTTTGCGTTTTGGCCCGCCACCATTCTGGTGATGGTTCGATACGCGCATGGGGTGCGCACTCACCACGAGCGGGCTTATTTACCCCGCTCATCCTGAGTGATTTGCGTAGCAAATTGTATCGAAGGATCATCCTGCCGTGCCCTTCGATGGAAGCAGATTCGATTAAGCTGCTTGCTTTTTGTATACATGAATCAAAAAAAGTTTTCATACTTAAATCATTCATGCTTGTGATAACGCTAACAGATATTTTTGTATAAATGGCATTATTTCCCCATCTAAAACTTTTTCAGGCTGAGGTGACTCTAAATCAGTTCGATGATCTTTAACCATTTTGTATGGATGAAGAACATAAGACCTGATTTGAGAACCCCATTCAATTTTTTTCTTTTCAACACTATCTGCTTTTGCTCGTTTTTCTTCTTCCTGTTTTTCTACTAATTTTGCACGCAACATCTTCATTGCCGTTTGCCTATTTTGTATTTGTGATCGTTCAATTTGGCATTGCACAACTATTCCGGAAGGGATGTGGGTAATTCTGATTGCAGATTCTGTTTTATTTACATGCTGACCGCCGGCTCCACCTGAACGGTAGGTATCAACTCTTAAGTCGTCATCATTAATTTCAATTGCTGCATCTTCAACCTCAGGCGTTACATTAACAGCGGCAAATGAGGTATGGCGACGTTTGTTTGCATCAAATGGTGAAATTCTAACTAGCCTATGTACTCCGGCTTCGGCCTTTAAAAAACCATATGCATTTTTACCTTTGATATAGAGGGTACATGACTTTATGCCGGCCTCTTCTCCGGATTGTGAATCAAGCGTTTCAACTTTAAAGCCTTCACGTTCGCAAAAACGTAGGTACATACGTAAAAGCATGTATGTCCAGTCTTGAGATTCGGTTCCGCCGGCACCAGCGTTTATACTCAAATAGCAGGAACGTGCATCTTCAGGATTATTTAGTAAAAGTTCAATTTTAAAGTTTGCAACTTTACGGCAGAGTGGAAAGATTTCATCTTTTATACTTAATAACTGTTCTTCGTTGTCGCTGAACATTTCAATAAGTTCAATATTTTCTTGGTAATTTTTAAAAATTTCTTCATAACCTTCGATAAGAGGTTTTAGTTTGCGATGTTCTTCTAATATTTTTTCTTTGTCCGGATTTTGCCAAAAATTTTCTTCACTGATTTTTTCATCAAGTTCTTTAAATCTGTCTTCAATTTTGGATTGTATCCAGTAGGATTTAATTGTATTAATATCCGGTTCGATGTTTTTTAAAGTTTCTCTTAAATCATCAATTAGCATAATTTTACCAAAATGGTTTTGCTTTATTTTAAAAAAAATTAGTTAAGACAGTTTAGATATACTATTTTACGCAAATTTTGCTTTCAGACAAGTCCTTTTCAGGCGAGCCTTGCAATGCACTGTTCAATGTTCGTACTACGTTCAAGTGGTGTTGGATGAGTTATGTGATTGTAAATTTGGTTGGTATAATTCTCGATAAACTCATACTTTTGGCTTATTTCTTGTTCCTCTTCCTCTCCCATATATTCAGACAAATTCGAACAGGCCTTGTGCATTTTTTCATAAATAAGAAGGAACTCTTTTTCGGTCATGCCAATTTTGGGATCCAGGGAATATTTAAGGGCGTCCTGAAAGATTTTATTGACGACATATCCAAATTTTTTGTGGGTTGAGCATACTCCCAAATCTCCCAGTTCAGGCATCTGGTTTACCATAGAATTCACGATAATTTTAATAATTTGATGTACGTCACCAAGATTTAATCTTAAAAAGTCTGCATTACCCGTCAAAATGTTATACATGTGACTTGCCAGGGTAATCATGTCAATTGCCTGAGTTAAGTTATTGGCATCGGCTTTGCCAAGAAATTCTACTGCTTTTGAATCTGCAAAAAACTCACATTTTTTTGATTCTTGTTTGTTCGTATCGCACATGTGGCCCATCTCATGCCCAATAATTGCGGCCAAAAGCTTATTTCCATAGTTTTTCCACAATAAAAGTTTTATTAGACCTTCGCCAAGCACAAGCTTGTGCTTTTGCTCAACCGTTTCAGAAACAGTAGTTTCAATTTGACGTTTATAAGTTTTGCGTGAGGTTTTGGTATGGGTTATTGTTGCGGTATTAGCGCTTGCATTATAAGTTGCGTTGTCATTGCCCACATATAAAACGAGCTTTGGCATTTCTATTTTTGCTTTTAGTACAAATTTTTCAACCATTTCTTTAATTATTTTGTAGAGAGTTGGGTTGTTAAGTTTATTATCATCAAGACTAATTTCGTTAGAATTAATGGGGGTTAATTGTTTGAGCATTGCAATTTCGCGTTCAATTGTTTGATAAGACTTGTTTACAGGTCTTAATTCAAGCATAAGTTGAGATGAAGGGTTAGGGTCGAGAGGGACATTTTTGTTTACAGTAATTTGATCAAATGTTTGTTGGGCAAATAAGTTGGTGTTAGTTAAGATAAAGCTTGCTATGCCTAGGATTGCAACCCAAATATTGCGCCCAAGAACAAATTTTAAAACTGGACCCCTCGAGTTAAAACTCTTCGAGTTAAAACTTGTTGAGTTGAAATTTGTGTTTTTCATAATCCTTAATCCCCATATTATTAACCATTAAATTATAATATTTCAAATTGTCGATAAATCTGGCTGTGTTTTTATATTTTATAACTTTTAAAAATACGCAGGTTATAGTCTTTGGCAGAGTCTTACTTTTTAATATAACATAAGTATGCTACCTATTTCTCGTAAGTGTCAAAAGAAAATCTGGAATTCTTTTGTTTTATTTATTAAAATAGGATTATTGACGTGTTTTGGGGTGTAGCTTCTAAATTTTAGATTTATAGTATTTTTGAAGTTGTATAGCCTAAACTATATAAAAAATCGTTTTAAGTATTGTTAAGCTCATAAAAGCTTAAATCTTAACAAAAATTAATTATTTAAGGTGTAATAGATATGAAAAAAAATCTAGGCGGTGGAGGCTTTTCAAATCGTGGTCCAAATGCAATTTGGATTCTTTTGTTTTTTATTGGAATTGGGATGTTATACCTGTTTTGGTATAACAGTACTAACCGAGAAACAGAGTTTCTTACATATACAAAGTTATTGAGTGCGGTTGAGCAGCAAAAAATTGCTTCCATGACTGTTCAGGATCAACTAGTTCAAGGTAAGTATAAAGATGGTAAACAATTTGCCTCATATATTGCTCCGACCGAAAAATTTTGGGATGTTTTAAAATCAAATAATGTTGATGTTGAAATTTATCCGCAAGAAAAACATTCTTGGGGTATTTACTTTTTCTTGGCATTTTTGCCTTTTCTGCTGTTGCTATTCTTTTTCTTTTTTAGACAGAATCAAGGTGGCGGGGGTGGTGGCGCAGGTAAAATTTTTAATGTTGGGAAAAGTAAGGCTAAGTTTTTTTCGCCTAACACACTTTCTGTAACATTTAAAGATGTTGCAGGTGTAAATGAAGCAAAAGAAGATCTACTTGATATTATCGATTTTTTAAAGAGTCCTAAAAAATTTGAAGCGATTGGAGCCAAAATTCCACGTGGCATTCTTTTAACCGGTGCTCCTGGAAATGGAAAAACCCTTCTTGCTAAGGCTGTTGCAGGTGAGGCAACCTGTCCGTTTTTCAGTATCAGCGGATCTGATTTTGTTGAAGTATTTGTGGGTGTTGGGGCGTCCAGAGTTAGAGATTTATTTGCACAGGCTCGTAAGCATAGTCCTTGCATTTTATTCATTGATGAAATAGATGCCGTAGGTCGCCAAAGAGGTATTGGACTTGGCGGTGGAAATGATGAACGTGAACAGACTCTTAATCAGTTGTTGTCTGAAATGGATGGCTTTGCAACAGAGCCCGGAGCTATTATAGTATTAGCCGCAACTAACCGGCCGGATGTTCTTGACAAAGCACTTCTTCGTCCCGGACGTTTTGACAGAATAATAGAAGTTCCATATCCGGATTTAACAAGCAGAGAGGCTATTCTTAAAGTTCACTCACGTAAGGTAAAACTTGATCCGGAAGTCGATTTGGCAAAAATTGCCCGTGGCACGCCGGGTTTCAGTGGAGCTGATCTGGAAAATTTGATTAACGAGGGCGCATTGTTAGCCTCTAAAAATAATGAACTTTCTGTGAGAAATGAGCATCTGGAGACAGCAAGAGACAAAATTATGCTTGGATCGGAGCGTAAAACTCTTATACTTACGGATAAAGATAAGCAATTGACGGCTTATCATGAAGCGGGACATACTCTTTTGAATTTACTCTTACCAAGTACAGACCCTTTCCATAAGGTGACTATTATCCCTCGTGGTAGATCTTTAGGTGTTTCTTGGTCTTTGCCTGAAAGGGATAAGCATTCCAGGAGTAAGAGTGAAATGTTAGCCAAGATAACAATATGTATGGGTGGATTGCTGGTTGAAAAAATGAAATTCAACGAGCAGACTACCGGTGCGTCAAGTGATATTGAAACAGCTACCGACATAGCCAGAGATATGGTTTGTCGTTATGGAATGTCCGATTTGGGGCCTATTGATTACAACTTTAATGTTGAACATCCTTATCTTGGCCGGGATATTCAAAATCACAGAGAATTTTCCGAAAAAACTGCTGAAAAAATTGATTCTGAGATTACAAAAATCATAAATCACTGCTATGAAAACGGTAAGCAGCTTTTAACTGAAAATATCGATAAATTGGAGCTTTTGGCCAATAAACTCATAGAAAAAGAGACATTGCAGGCCAAAGAGATTTACGAGCTTTTAAATATTGAACCAAGAGAACTTTATTCGTTTAAGCCAAACGAGTAAAAATATAAGTCGAATTAGAAATATTAAGATCATATTTAAAAAACTTCAAAAAATATGAACTTATGCTAAAATATGATTACATTAAGATTTAGTTTTGCGAAAGGACTTTGTAAATGTCAAATATATGTGCAATATGCGATAAACGACCACAGGTTGGTAATTTTGTAAGTAACGCCAATAATAGAACAAAACGTTGGATTTATCCAAACGTTCATGTGATTCGTTTCAGACTTAAAGGCCAGGCTAATGTATACAGAGATGCTGTATGCACAAAATGCCTAAAAGCCGGTAAAATCGAAAAAGTTGTTTAATTGATTTAACATTCAGGGATTATTAGAAATGGCAAATATTAAATCTGCAAAAAAAAGAGCAAAGCAGACGGTTAAAAAAGAGAAAGTAAATCAAGCAAGGCTTTCTGAAATTAAAACATATGCAAAGAATATTTTGAAAGCTCTTGATGCAAAAGATGTTGATACTGCGAAGAATCTGTTCAAAGTTGCCGAAACCAAGATTGCAAGAGCAAAGGGTAAAGGAACATTGAAGGCAAATACAGCAGCTCGAAAAATTAGCAGACTTTCAAAAAGGATTTTTGCTACAACTGCGGCTTAATGAATTCTTGTAAAAAAGTATGTGTCACTTCCTGAAAGTGAGGGATAGGGTATGATGAAGTCAAGTGAGTTGGTTTTGATCGTGGAAACGGTTGAAGAGGGTGTAAAGTTTTATACCGAGAAGCTAGGTTTCGATATTGTTGATCTCCAGGAAAGCTCAGAGAATGGAAGGCACTTGATTTTTGCGCGCCTTCACAAGGGAAAGTGTAGCATTATACTGCGAGCACCACTTATAGAGGAACTTGCGGCTTTTAGTTTTATTAAACGTTGCGTCAATCGCTGCACCGGTATTTATGTTGAAATGAAAAAGGGCCTTGAAAAATATTATCAACGTTGTATCAAAAAAGGCGTCAAGGTTGTTGGCGAGTTAAAAAAATCAGAGTTTGGTAATATGGAATTTTCGATTAGAGATCCATTTGGAGCCACACTCATTTTTGCTGAACCTCTTGCCAAAGATAGTCATCAATCGTTTGATGTTTTTGGAATAACCGTTGATAAAAATGCTTTAAAATCTAAAAATTCCGCGTATATTAAAGCAACATCTGACCAACTTATTAGTACCCTGAAAGAATTTGGAATTTTGCGTCGAGCATCCAAAAAGTTTGCAAAATCAAAACTTAAAGAATTATCAAAAGCATTGAAATAATTCAGTTTTAATTGCATTTTAAATTTGGGCAGATTAAATTCTGCCCTTTTTTTATGGTTCTTTTTAGGCGATCAAAACAGAATATTTATCAAATTATATTTTATTGAATTCGTCCCTGAGCAATTTATAAACTTTTTTGATATCAGAGCTCAGAATTTTTACATTTCCAATTGTTTCACAAAAATTGGTATCACCTATCCAGCGAGGCAGAACATGAACATGAAGATGTGATGGAATACCTCCTCCACCTGCAATTCCCATATTGATTCCGATGTTGAAACCTTTTGCTTTCAGAACATTTTCAAGAACAGTCGTTGTGATAGATGTTATTTCAAAAATTTCGGCTCTTGTCTTTTTACTGATATTGCGTATATCGCCTTTATGTTCGTTTGGCAATATCATTAAATGCCCAACATTATATGGGTACATATTCATCATTACAAAGCAGTTATCAAAACGTTTCAAAATAAGATATTTTGCATCTTGATTTAATGTAAGCTGATGACAAAAAACACAGTCGTTTTTCATTTTATTTTTATCTTTGTCTTCGCGGTTTTTATTTATGTAATCATGCCGCCATGGGGCATATAAAAGATCTCTTTTCACAATTATCTCCTAAAATATCGTCTAAAAGGCTGGATTGCTTATGGGTTAAGAATAAACAAGTAAATAACGAATTTCAACAAACCCGAAAACTCTATGTTTTTTAGGTGGGACATATTCAACTTTTTTATCAAAATTCTTGTCAAAAATCTTGACGTTCTGGCCACATCTGGTAGCCTATTGCTAGATAATTTCATTGAAATTACAAAATTAGTGCCGAAGTGGCGGAACTGGTAGACGCACGGGACTCAAAATCCCGCGGTAGCAATATCGTGTCGGTTCGACTCCGACCTTCGGCACCATACTTCGCTCTCACGAGCGGCTTGTTTGTTATAGTATTTCCGTAACGATTAAGTTTATGCAGTTCGAGTAAGTATGATGGCTAGGTCAGCCTTTCAAAAAATCTAGGCAATCTAATTGATATCGATATTCAAAAAAGGGACTTTTCATGTTAGATTCTACATGTATTTTCTGTAAAATTATTCAAGGATCTGTTCCCAGCGTAGTTGTTAAAGAAAATGAGTATGTTACGGTGATTAAGAATATTGATCCAAAAGCGCCCATTCATTATCTAATTATACCTAAAAAACATCTGATTGATATTGCATCATTAACAGAAGCGGACCAACAATTTGGTTGGCATATGCTAAAGATTGCAAGCGATATTTCAAAAGAACAAAATTTATCTGGTTTTAATCTTGTATCAAACAATGGAGTTGCTGCGGGGCAAAGTGTGTTTCACTTACATTTTCATTTTATTTCAGGTAAAAATCTTTATTCGGGTGGATTTACATTGTGAAGAAATTTAGTTTTAAGAAAAAAATTATTGTATCTATTGTTATTTTAACTACGATTACTTTTGTAGTTTTGGGTTTCTCATATCACGTTATCAGTATGCTTTTGTATGCAAGTGATAATGTTTATTATGGTAAGAAACAGTCTGTTCTTTCGCAAGAAATTCGTGAAGAGTTGTTTAAATTTAATGAAATCCAAAACGTAAAAATTAAAACGGTTGATAATATAACGCTTTCAGGAATAATTATAAAAAGACCCAAAGCAAAAGCTAACTTATTGTTATGTCATGGGTACAGGTCAAGCAAAGAGCTTATGTATGGATATATTGATTTGTTCCCAGATTTTAATATGATGCTCTTCGACTTTAGAGCTCATGGGCAAAGTGAGGGCAAATTGATTTCTATTGGATGTCATGAATTCAAAGATGTTTCTGCATCAGCTGAATTTATGAAGACGTCTCTTCGTGCGCAGGATGGTACGCCGTTGCCGCTAATAGCTTTGGGCATTTCAATGGGCGCGGCCTCCATGATTAAAGCAGCAAGCTTGGAACCTAATCTTTGTGATGCTTTGATAATTGATTCAACTTTTTCGGATTTACACAAAATTATGATTAAGGGTTTTTCTATTAAAGCAGGTCTTCCTTATTACCCATTTTTCCCAATTCTTCGACGTATTTTTGAAAGTGTTGCAGATTGTAAGATTTGCGAAATGAATCCTGCTAAGTGTGTTGAAAAGATTACAAAACCTATTTTCTTTATTCATTCATGTAATGATAATTTTATTTCTCCAAAACATGGCATGCGTCTTTATGAGCATGCATCGCTTTCTCGATATGCAAAAATTTGGATTGCTCCAAAGTGTCGCCATGGCTGGTTGCATTCCTACTATTCAGATATTTATAAGAAAAAGGTTAACGGCTTCTTGCGTAAAGCGATAAATTTAGACGTTTAGAAAATTAAAAAAATTCTGAATCAATTTGTGCTTGTAGTATTTGAAGTGCTATGGCTGATAAGTTCAGGATGGTAAAAATTATAAATTTAAATTAGAAGGCTACTCAATGGTTTACGATGTTGCTGTCATAGGATCAGGGCCTGCCGGTCTTACCGCTGGAATTTACATGTCACGAGCAAAGCTTAGTACGATTGTTCTTGAAGGCTTACAGCCTGGGGGACAGTTGACTACTACAACTTCAGTTGAAAACTGGCCGGGAAATATTTCAGTTTTGGGGTTAGATTTGATGATGCAAATGCGTAGCCATGCAGAACATTATGGTTGTAAGCTTGAAATGAACCAAGTAACCAAAGTTGATTTTGAAAATAAGCCTTATAATTTATATCTTGATAATGGGCAAACTATACAAGCGAAAAGTGTTATTATCGCAACAGGTGCTTCCCATAAGAAACTGGGTTGTGTAGGCGAGAAAGAGTATTTTGCCAAAGGTGTTTCGGTCTGTGCAACATGTGATGCGCCATTTTTTAAAGATAAGCACGTTGTGGTTGTTGGTGGAGGTGATTCAGCTGTTACAGAAGCTGAGCATTTGACACATTTTACCAAAAAATTAACGCTAGTGCATATTCTTGATGAGTTAACAGCAAAAGACCCAATTAAGTACAAGATAATTGAAAATCCAAATGTTGATATAATCTATGGCTCTGCGGTAAAAGAAATTAAAGGTGATGGTCAAAAGATGACGGGTGTCATTATTGAGAATAAAAAAGATAAATCATTAAAAGAAATTTCGGCCGATGGGCTTTTTGTGGCAATTGGAATGACACCAAACACTTCTATATTTAAAGATCAGATCGAATTAGACAAATACGGTTATATAGTTGTAAAAGATCAAACCAAAACAAATAAAGAGGGTGTTTTTGTTGCCGGCGATGTGGCTGATTACAAATACCGCCAGGCAATCACTGCTGCAGGTAGTGGATGCATGGCTGCTCTTGATTGCCTGTCATATTTAAACAAGCTTAAATAAATTTATGGCGTTATAGTTCTAGATGAGATAAAAATGAATATAAAAGTTTTTATAGGTTTGATTTTGGTGTTTTCCGGAATGAATTTTTTTGTTTTACCAAACAGTCTTATTTTACTTAATGGGACTACGTGTTCCGGTAAATCTACTTTAGCTCAAGTTTTGGCCAAAATCTTACGTAGCCAGGGTAAACGTGTTGCAACTATTAGCATAAATAATTACATGTGGGATGTTCTTCGTGATCCTGATGCTCCGCAGTATAGCAAGTTTTAAATGGATTCTCCGTTTAAGTTTTCGGATCTAATTTCTCTTACTTGTGATGTTTTTAATCAGCAGGTTGAGGCGATTCTTATGGATCAGGATAATGATTTTACTATAGTTGACCATTGTTTTTATCCCGAAAGCATGTTTTGTTGTTCTCTCCTAAGATTTGCGGCATACGATGTTTTTTTTGTGAAAATTCATTGTACCTATCAAAAAGCATCAGAGCGATTAATATTTAAAAATTTTGTCCCAGGTGACTCAAATAGACTTGCGCACCTCGTTGATTTACATTTTGGAAAGATTGAACATTTTCCATGTTTGAAATCACTGCCTGACTTTCATGCTAATAAAGTTTACGATTTGGAAGTAGATACAACAGAAATTTCTCCGGAACAGTGTGCGCTTCAGATCGAAAATATTTTAAATAAAAAAAACATGGCCTTTAGGTTCAACTATTCAAATGCTTATTGGGCGAATAAAATAAAAGATCTATATTCAGATCAAGTAATCGCGGCATTTTCTGTTTAGCTAAGAATCAAAGCTTTGATGTAATCTCTTCTACTACTTGAGTAATTGGTTTGTTGCACAAAATTCCAGCGGAATTTGTGTGTCCGCCACCACCAAATTGTTTTGCAAATTCGTTTACATCAGTAACTTTTGAACGAAGAGAAACTTTGGTTTGTCCCTGTTCAGTTTCATAAAAAAACAGTGTTACATCAACATCACAAATCTGAGACATTAGGTTATTAAAACCAATCAAAGATGAGATATCAACGCCAACCGACTTCAGATCTTGTTGCGTGACAACGGCCCAAACGGCGTTCTTGTTAGAAGAAACTTTTATATTACTCAAAAGTTTACCCCACAGCATAAGGATTTTATAACTTTTGTTTGATAAAAGTTCGGTTTTAAGTTGAAATAAGTTTGCGCCACAGTTCATTAATTTTGCAGAAATTTCCAAAGTTGTTGATGTAGTAGATTGGATATGAAACAGTTGACTGTCGTAGATTATTCCAAATAAAAGACACTCTGCAACATATTTATCAATAACATTTGCGTCCCATAATGAGAGTAATAAATAAAGCTCTTCGCAGGCACTTGATGATTGTCCATTTACAAAGTCAAACATTCCATTAAGTGAATTGCTGATATGGTGATCTATGTTTATAAGAGGAATTGATTTGAACGAATTTGGAAAGTAGAGTCGTTCATAGTTTGCCGTATCGCAGGCTATTATCAGATCAGGATTTTGAATATGTTTGTTAATTAACACATTTTTTGGGCATCGCTTGAAATCAAATTCCGGTTTATTTGGATAAACTGTTTCAACTTGTTTGCCTATTCGTGACAATATGTAATCTAGTGCGGCGCAGGCCGAAACTCCATCTCCATCAGGTTGGGAATGAGTAAGTAGCGTAATTTTATCTGAAGTTTTGATTAGTTCCCATGCTTGTTCCACTGATTTTTTATCATATGAATTGCCTGCGGCCAAGTCATGTTTGATAGAGTTTTTCATCAAAAGCTCCAAGTTTAAAAAGTTATTTTATATAGATACCCATAAGGAAGAGATTGTTATAAAATTCACGAGGTATGTCAATAATTTGTTTTAGGGATTGATGCTTAATACTACATTTGTATCATCAAATGTAGTATTAAGCATGTTTTTACGTAATTTAATTATCTGACATTTAAAAATCGATCGAAAAGGGCTGTTAATCTATTTAAATAATTACAATGTGAAAACTTTTATTAGATAAAGTTATCATAAATAATTTCTATTCACACCTAAGCAAAAGTCCCATGGGTACGCGTTTGACAAATTATAAAATATCTTTTAAGATTGACCTAATGATATAATTTAAAATTGAAACATACGAGTATTACATCTTGTCATACAACTACAATTTGAATTTGCATAAAAAATGTCTACTCAAATTTCTAATTTGAATACAAATTCAAACTTAAATTATAAATTTAAAGAGATTAAAAATTGATTTTAATTGGAGGTACAAATATGAACCTAGAATACAATGGATATCTGAAAGGTAAGGACAATGTTAACGAATGTTAAACAATCACAAAAAAAGGTTGGGGCAGAAGTAGGAAGGATGAGAAACTACAACGAGGTTGTAGATTATCTTAATACCCTTACTTATGCTGAGTATAACGAAAATGTTATTGCTCGCATGCAATCGTTAGACAAAATTTTTGATAACGTATCAAAAAAGATTGATACAATTCTTGTTTCCGGAACAAACGGAAAAAGTTTAACATTGCACTTTGCAGCTAAACTCTTAAAAGAGGAAGGCTTTAAGGTAGGACTATCTTACTCAAACCATATTTTGACCTATAACGAACAGATTGTTTCTGATGCACAGCTCATTCAAAATAAGGATTTTGCTGATGTTGTTAATGAAGTAATCAATGCCGCCGAAATGAACAACATTAAGGCAACAGCGCATGAAATACTTACAATTGCATCATTGTTACAATTCGTTAAAGAAAAATCCGATGTTGCAATTCTTGAAGTACGTTATGGTGGCAAATTTGATGCAACAAACATATGTAATCCAAAAATTGCCGCATTGACTCGCGTTGCTCAAGACAACCTGGGACTTCTCGATTCAGACCTTGATAAAGTTGCGTTTGAAATGCTTGAAACAGCAAAAGAAGGCACTTGGTTTGTCTCAGCTGAACAAAGTAAAATAAGATTACAAAAAATGAAAAATTGGGCAGAAGCTCACAACGTTAAATGGGCAATGCCAATCCGTAAGCTTGCATCTCTCCCATATATCTATGAACAGTTGTTTGGAAGAGTTGCATCACTAGGCGAAAGAATTGCACAAATTTATGTCGAAGATATAAAAGGCAAATTCTCTCCCTTCTTGCGTGGAAACTTGTTGATTACACAACGTGGTCAACGTGGTCGTCCAACAATTGAGGCAAAACGTCAAGCCGAACTCAATCCAGCTAAAACCCTAAAAGGTTTCTGGGCTGAGCAATTTGATTTAATTCGTGGACGTTTTGAATTGTTAAACAAAGAGAAGCCATCAATCTTGCTTGATAATGCAAGTAATATTGATGCACTTTCAAATTTATATCTTGGCGTAAGATTATTGCATTACCAGAAACCCCTTAAAGGTCTTGCTTTGATTATTGGTTTTAGCAAGGCAAATGATTCACTTGAAGCTATCAAGCTACTTAGATATTTGCTTAAAAAAGTTAGTGGTGCAGTGTTCTTTGTTTCACTTCCTGGTCAAGTTGAATCACACGATCCACAAGAACTTGCAAATATGGCAAAAGACCTCAATGTCAAAGTTAAAGGTTGTTCCTCATTGGCAGAAGCAATCGAACAGGCTAAGACTGTTATCGATGAACGTGATGGCTTAATTGCAATTACAGGTTCACATGATCTAGTCAGAGAGTTCTGGAAGATTCGTGGAATCAAGAAGTTCTAATTTGATTAGAATTCTTAACTAAATACTAAAAGCGGGATGTAAATTTTTACATCCCGCTTTTTAATTTGTTTGGTTTTGGTGTGAAAAGAATTTAAATTGTATGACTTTTAATCTTATTATTCTGAGCTGCAGCTTGCCCTTGTAAGACAATGAAATCTTTTTCCAAATTTTGTAGATAATCAAGCATCTTTCCGGAATACTGCGGATCTCTTAATGCAAAATCCAGATTAGCCTGCAATAATCCTAATGGGTTTCCAACGTCATATCGCGTACCTTGGATTTTGTATGCAAAAACTTTTTCGCCTGCGTAAAGCAGTGCTTGAATTGCATCCGTAAGTTGAATTTCGCCGCCAACACCAATTTTAGATTCTCCCAAAATATCAAAAATATTTGGAGAGAGAACATATCGTCCGATTATTGCAAGATTTGAAGGAGCGTCTGATATCTTTGGTTTTTCTACCAACTCTTTAACCTGAAAAAGGTTAGGGGAAAACTGTCTTTTGATTCCAATAACTCCATAACGTGAAACATGCTCGATTGGAACTTCTTGTACGCCAACGACGTTGCATTTTTCCTGATGTGCTATCTGCATGAGTTGTAGAATTGCTGGAACTTGGCTTAAGATAATTTCGTCGGGTAACATGACGGAGACATACTCTTTGCTTATAACCGTTTTTGCAGTCCAAACAGCATGCCCAAGGCCAAGTGGGTTTTTTTGTCGAATGTAAATAAAATTTGTTGAATCAATAATTTTATTCAAACCTTCGATACAACCTGATTTATCTTTTCCTTTTAAAAACGAATCTAGCGTTGAATTTGTGTCAAAGTGATCTTCGATATTCTTTTTTGATTTTCCTGTAACAACAACAAAAGTTTCTATTCCTGACTTTGCGCCTTCTTCAACAATGTATTGAATGGCTGGTTTATCAAGGATGGGTAACATCTCCTTTGGGGTAATTTTTGTTGCTGGAAGAAAACGTGTTCCAATTCCCCCAGCAGGAATTATTGCTTTTGTTACTTTCATTATTCATTCTCCTTTTTTCCTTCAATACTCTGTGAAAAAATTTAGCACAAAAACATGTTTAAAATTGATTTAAAAATTTAATATTACCACCGTAAAAAAGCCTTATATCATCAATATTGTATTTGAGCATCGCTAGTCTGGTTAATCCAAATCCAAATGCAAAGCCTGAATATTTTTCAGGGTCAATTCCGTTTATTCTAAGTACGTTCGGATGAATCATTCCACCTGGAAATAACTCTATCCAAGTTGATCTCTTACAAACAGAACAACCGTTTTTACAAAATGGGCAGCGCATATCAATTTCAAATCCCGGCTCAACAAATGGGAAAAATCCGGGTCTGATACGAATGTCCAAACTATCTGTTTTGAACAAAGTTTTTAAAAATGTTTGTAAAGTTGCAAATAGATTGGATATATTTACATTTTCATCAATTAACATTCCCTCGCATTGCATGAAAACATAATCATGCGTTGCATCGGTCGATTCTTGTCTGAAAACTTTTCCCGGGGATATCACAGCCAATGGGAGTGATTTATTTCGCATTGCATGCACTTGCATAGAAGATGTTTGTGTCCTAAGCACCATGCCTGGAATATCTAGCCAAAATGTATCTTGCATGTCGCGAGCAGGGTGATCTTTGGGAACATTCAGTGCTTCGAAATTATACTCTTCACTTTCAACTTCAGGTCCATCAATTACCTCATATCCCATTGATACAAAAATGTCTTCAACTTCCCGAACAATTTGAGTTAATGGATGCAATGTTCCGGTTGTTATATTTGGTTGATATGCAGAGACGTCAAAATTTTGTTTTTTAAAATTTTCAGATTGTGTTTGCTTAAATATAATCTGTGCTTTTGCTTCTTCTATGCTATTATCTGCTTCAATTTTAAATTGATTTATAAGTGGTCCAAATTCTTTTTTCTCTTCAACTGAAAAATTTTTAATCTGGCCAAGTAAGTCTGTTACCAAACTTTTTTTACCAAGATATTTAATTCTTAAGTCATCTAGACTGCGAAGATTACTAACATTCTTCAAGTCTACTTCAAATTCATTTTTTAAATTCTGAATTTTATCTTTTAAATCTGGCATATCCACTCCAAGAAAAGCATTTTCTTCAAACATTTAAGCTTCTAAAATCGTAACACTTTTTTGTTTTTTTGCCACTAAATGTTTCTATCTAATCTTTAGAGTAAGTAAAGCGAGTAAACAAAGAATCATGGATATTATCCAGAATCGTACTGTGACCTTGCTTTCCTTCCACCCCTTGAGTTCAAAATGGTGGTGAATGGGAGCCATAAGAAATATTCTTTTACCGGTTAACTTAAAGGATGCTACTTGTAATATTACAGATACTGTTTCCAAAACAAAAATTCCACCGCTGAGCAGTAATAAAAATTCTTGACGAACCATTAAAGCAAAAAATGCCAATCCTGCACCCATGGCAAGTGAACCTACATCACCCATGAAAATTTGAGCAGGATAAGTGTTGTACCATAAAAATCCAACCAGTGCACCAACGAGCGTGCAAGCCAAAACTGTTAACTCGGCGCTGCCGGAATATGGAATATAAAGGTATGTAGCAAATTTTACATGTCCGGACAAATAAGCTATGAATGCAAATGTTGAAAAATTAAAAATCAAAGGCCCGGTTGCAAGTCCATCGAGTCCATCTGTTAAATTGACGGCGTTGCTTGTGGCAACCATAATAAATGTTGCCCATGGAATTAATAGTACGCCAATTTCAGGCATGAAATTTTTGAAAAATGGAACACAGATACTTGTGTTTGGAGATAACATAAAATACCAGGCTAGTGACAGTGCAAAACCAAATCCAACCTGAAGTCTAAATTTTAGAGATGCAGAAATTCCTTTGCGGTATTTAAGTTTACAAACATCGTCAAGAAATCCGATCAGGCCATAACCCATAACACAGATCAGAAATAGCCAAACATTAATTTTAGTCAGATTTGTCCAAAGTAATGCATTTATTAAAAATACTGAGATCACAAAGAGTCCACCCATTGTAGGAGTGTCATTTTTGGCTTGGTGCGTTTCTGGCGTCCACTCGCGGGCCTTGGCGCGGAAATGTTTTTGGCAAAACCGGATGAACATATTTCCGAATACAAATGAAATTAACATAGATGATAAAAGCGCGCAGATTGAACGTACGCTAACGTAATGGAACACATTGAAAAAGCTATACTTTGACTGCAACGCCTGAGCCATGTGATATATCATAAAAATCCTTCGACTTTAGAATTCGTAAATGTTAAGTATAGCAAAAGTATTTCAACATCCCAAGTCGTGAGTATTGTTATTTTTATAATTTAGCGTTAATCATTCTACGTTCAACAATGTTCGCAAGTCCATTAATAAGCTCTGGTTTTACCGCGCATAACTTATTGAAGATCTCTGGATTTTTAGATATAAAATCGAAAATTTTATTATTATCAGGTGTGTCTTGGTTTATTGTACCATTGGCAGAAGAATCTGTTTCTTTTTGTGTAAGTGAGTTAGCATCATCGAGTTTTGATTCACCAATTAATTTAGAAGCTTTTTCCTGTAAGTTCCCTGATAAATAAGGCATTACCTTATAAATTAATCCTGCAGCTAAAACAGGGCTTGTTTTGGCCAGCAAGAAAAATGCAGCCTCTTTAAAATTTTCAAATTTTCGATCGAAAGCATACTCCATAAAGTCTACAATGGTCTGCGAACTACCTGTTCCAACCCCTTTGACCTTTGCGGTATCAATCCAATTTCCAGAAAAAATTGCATCTTTAATGCCTGCGAAAAATCCTTTTTCGCTTATCTTTAGGTCTTTGTTTACAAGCATTCTTATATTTTCCAGGATCTTTTTCATGTCATCAAGAACTGCAATTCCAGGATCTTTTTTATATAATTGTTGCATCAACCATGAAATTTGCTTGTCTTTTAAAAGATTTTCAAGCATACACTCAACTTCAAAAAGTCTTAAATCTGCAGCTTGCGACTGAAGTTTGTTTGCAAAAAAGTTTTGTAAGAAATTGCAGTACAAGTCGAAGAATGTGCAAAACTGCCTGTTTGAGAAAAGTAGTTCAAATTTCTTATTTTCAAGAAATAATTTGTATTGTATGAGAAGTTTAGCTTTTTCCTGATTATCTTTAAAATTTAAATTGGGCTTATAAAATTTTACAACATCGTTTTTTATTTTTATTAATTTTGTCAGCAAGAGTTCTAAAACTAAATGACAGCTGCTATTTTGGGATGTTCTATTTGCTGCAAATCCATTAATTACTTCTTCAATTTTATTTAAAAAAGCATCAACATCGAGAGATTCCCCAAATTTTTGAGCCTTGTAAAAAGTGGAGCTTATTTCGAAATATTCTTCAGATAAAACTACTTTTTTGGCATAAAAATTTTGACTCAAAATTTTGCTTAAATAATATGCTTGTGCTGATGATGTGGTAATACCACATAAAATATATGAAATAACGGAGCTTTGCAGTCTATTTGGTAAACTTCTAAAAATTATAGAGCGAACTGATTTTTCTGAATACACAACCCAAGCCAGAGGGACATGCCCTTTTTTTAATGATGGTTGATAGATGTCGAGCAGAGAGCCAAGAATTTTAAGTTTTGCTTGTTGCATTTCAACAAAATCAAGTGGTTCTTGAAGTGCTGAAAATTTAGCGTCTTCAGTCGAGACGGAAAGTGCTTCCAAATTTAAGCAAGCAAACTTAAACCAATAAATTATTTCACTTAGTCTTTGAGTGTACCATGAGGCATAATCAAATCTAGTAAAACTTCCATTAATAGTGATACCGCCGCAATTATTAGCAATTTCATTATCAATAAAAAGCTTAAGATTATATAATTCAGTTTGCTGGGTTGATGGAGATGCTTGATTTAAAAATAAGTAATCATCAAAAATTGAATTAAATGCTTCTGTAATAGCATTAAGCTTGGTATCGGCTTCAGTTTTTTCGGTCTCAACATGGTCAAGTTCGCCTATGTTTGTTTGATCTGCAATTACTTGCAAGTTAGCAGGCTTGTCTTGTTTGTTATTTGGTTGTGCGCTCAAAAGATCCGGATTATCAGCCAAAAACTGTTCAAGCTCCGGCTCAACTTCTTGAGCGAATATGGGTGTTGACGTAATAGCAAAAACTAAACTTGCTACATATATATAATTAAATATTTTCATGTAAAATTTACCTCCAATGCAAACAGGTTAGCTTAAGCTTTGTTCTGTTATCCCAACGCAGCCCAAAAATGTTTTATAGTTACCAGGTATGGTTTTCCAAAGGTACCTGTACAACTTTGCATTAGCTTTGAAGTGTGAAGAATGAGACAAAATTTGCGTTAATGAGTTTTGTAGGCGTTCTTTGACATACATAAATTGGTCAGCATGCTTAGTAATGTCTTGTACAAATTCGCTTAAAAATGATTCTCTGAGCATAATTTTTGCCACAAAATCTTCCTGCTTTTCGCTGTCTATTATGTGACCAATTTCGAGCTCTAACTTTGTGATCTGGTCCAATTTTTCTTTAGATATCTTATCTGTGCCTACAGAAGAGAATGCCTTTCTGTATGCTTCAAGCATTTTCGCCTTTTCACTGTCTTGACGAATTTGCTTGGCTGTTGCTTCGAGTTGTTTTACAAATGTTTTTTGTAAAGAGACCGTTTCATCCAACATAAGCTCTTGAATTGCCTTATCTTCAATGTCTTTGATTAGATCAAGTTCGTTCAGCTTAGAATAGATTTGTGCACTTAATTCATTGGCTTTGATTTCAAGGATATTTGCAACGGCTGCACGTACTGCCAATTTTCCATCAATTGATTTTTGTGCAACAGGTTGAGCAGTTGATTGTGCGATTCGATCTTCAAGCGTTTTGATTGTGCTTAAAAGTTTATCAGATGGGACTCCGCCAGCTTTTTGCTTTTCTTCTAATATTGTGTATAGTTTTGCGAGGTTTTGCTTATCTTTTTCAACTGAAGCACCATCAAATTTGTTTACTTCTCTTAATTTTTCACTAACAAGATTGGTAAGATCTTTTTGAATTGCCAAAATTTGAATATCAATATTAGAAATGTCGAATTTTAGTGATTCAATTTTATCATGAATATCAGAAGCGTTTTGCAGGGTAAAAAGTTTTTCCCATTTTGCAAGTTGCTCTGTTTTTTCATTTTTCTGATTTTCAAGTTTTGCTAATTCAGCTTTAAGTGATGTAATTTGTTCCTGACGATTTTGTTCAGCTGATTTTTCTACTGTGGATTCATCGGCGCCAAAAATAATCGTTTCAATTTCACCCTTGATCTGATTGAATATTTGATTTCCCTCTGGGGATCTAACAAATTTTTCCAATTCGATGCGACATTTTTCTTTTCTAGTAAATTCGGCTTTATACTTTGATGAGGCTTCATCCGTTTTTGCAAAGATTGTTTTTTTTACTTGAAGATACTCTTTAAATGAGCTACAAAGCGTTATTAAAACTTCTTTTAATGTGTTTATTAACGACATATCTTCAGTAACATACGCTACCAAATATTCGTTATATCTTTGATCATGTGCAAAAATTAATTTTGGTAATTTTGTTTGCAAAGCATTTATTTGATTTGTTAAATCTACAGGTTTATCAGAATTATTAGATAGTGAAAATTCTTCGTAACCAACCATGGTTTGTGCGAATTTGTTATTTGGGATTGATATATCTGCTCGGAATTTTACGAAATCATTGATATCAACTATTCCATAACCCTGAGGTTTGATAAAGCTGTTAATTTGATCTTGTAAGCTTAGAGTCGTAGCATTTTGTGATGGATCTTGGGCTGGGTTGTTTGTACCTGTATAATTTTTAAATTGCTCAAAAACCAATTTTGCCATTACTTCATCTCTGAAGATAAAGTTTTTAATTTGGACGGGATTTTTTGAGGTTTTGTTATAGTCTGGGTTGTTAATAAGCACAGTCCACAAGTCATCGATAAATTCAATTAATCCAAATTTGTTGTCTTTCAAAACGGTTTTAAGTGATTCTGGGAGGTAAGTGGATAGGCGCTTATTTTTATCAATGAATTCAAGATCATCAACTTGGCTTAATCTGAATAACAGGCAAAAGGATTCTTCTATAACTCTTGACCATTCTCCATCTGCCCTAGCTGTATTTAGCAGAATTAGAAATTTAAAAGTAAGCAGTTGGACTGGATTTAATTTAAAGTCGATTAACCACTTTAAGATTTCCACATCTTTTGCATTTTTATAAAGTTCGTTTTCGATAACAACTCTTGCAAATCCGGAAAGAGAGGCTTTATCTGAGGCCTCGGTGTTGCTTGCCCCAAATCTTACAGGACTGATTTTTGCAGCAACCGGTTTGAGTGGTGTAAAAATATTTCCATGTCCGGCTTGAATATCAAATGAAACTTCTTGTCCTGCTATTACAAAAACAACTTTATCATTTGTGTAGTAATTCAAATTTTTAACGGTTCTTAGTGATGAATAAAATGCATCAATAAGATTATTAAAATCAAAATCCTGATTTTGCTGTGCGCCAAGTTGCGCGGCAGCAACGTTTTTTGTTCCAACAGATAATAATGTAAATACAAAGAAAAAAGACACTAAAATTTTTTTGAATCCCTTGTTCATAAATCCCCCGAATTAGTCCTCTAGGACAATAATATAAAGCCCACCATTACAGTATGGGCAGTATAGCAGGCGGAATTGGGAATTGCAAATAAAAACAAGCCTATGCCACACGGGCTTGCGACATTATTTCAGTTATAATTTAAGGCCTAGATGGACTTTAATTTTTAAGACAGCTTAGCAATCCATATCAGAGCCATATTTTGAGTAAATACTGTTTTGCGGGGTGTTATTTTTTGATAAATTTAGTCTAAAGTTTTGTTGACTAAAGACCTTTTTTTCTTTACTATTTACCTAACAATTGAAATTAATACATCAGGGGCGAATAGCTCAGTTGGTTAGAGCACCTGCCTTACAAGCAGGGGGTCACAGGTTCGAATCCTGTTTCGCCCACCATTGACGCCCATCTAATTAAATTCTTGAAATAAAAAATTGTGTTCCCCGATAGCTCAGTTGGTAGAGCAAACGACTGTTAATCGTTTTGTCGCAGGTTCGAATCCTGCTCGGGGAGCCATTTTCCAGATTTGCTCGTTTCCATTATCATATCAAACGGTTTAGTCAGCTCCAGATCGAGCTTACCGTCTTTGTAGGTGCAGTTCGAAGTCACCAAATTTATAAGTTTGCGTTTTTCTTCAGCATTTTCTGCTTTGAATAGTCCAGAGGCCTGTCTCGCGAGTTCTAAGATTAAATTTGCGTTCTCTATGTAGCATGTGTCTGCCTTTTGGGTGGTTAAAAGTTTCATTGCCAGAGCTTCTTTTTCGGCCAACCAGGATGCTGTATATTGCTTCCAAAATTCTTCACTGATCTTTTTATCTAGCTTGTCCAAATATGCTTGATCTATGCGATTTTGAAGCTTTTTTATTTGCGTCTCGATTTGAGTTATGGTTTCATTGTGAAATTCAATCTTATCTTGGAAGCTTTCTCTTAGGCCCTGTAAAACCAAATTCTTCTGCTCTTCAGTTATATGAATACTTTCAAACAGTTTTTCAAACTCAGCATCAATAATTTCTTGTCTGATGTATGGATGCTTGCATATCCCTTTGCTTTGAGAACAGTGATAGTAGATGTGTCCTTTTTGGATCTGGGCAGATAGATAACATCCGCAAGCTCCGCATTTTATTAAATTTGTGTAAGAGAAAAGACCTTTTAGTGATCTGTTTTTTGTTGGCTTCATTAGTTTATCCTGTACTTGGTGAAATAATTCTTTACTGACAACTGGTTCGTGCGAAGCTTTCTCGTATTTCTTGCCTTTCCAGTAAAATGCTCCCACGTAAAATTCATTTTTAAGTAGCCGCTCAAGAGTGCTTTTGTGAAAGTTTTTGCCACCGCGATATATCATTCCCTCGTCGATTAGCTTCTTTCTAAGCTTTTCCAGAGAATCTACTTCATATGCATAAAGCTCGAATGCTATTTTCACGAATCTTGCTGCATCAGGGTCCGTCTTTATTACTCGTCGACCATTTTCCTCTCCATTTATATATCCATATGGAGCAACAGAAGGGTATGTGCCTTGTTCAGCCTTTTCTAGCATTCCCTTTTTTGTTTCTTCAGCTAAGTTATCAATGTGATTTTTAGACATCAAGGCCTTTATTCCGAACATAAACTTTTCATTCGACCTTGAGTCTCTGCTTAAGATTCCATTTTCCTTGACCAAGTGAACCTTGACGTCGGAATATTCAATTAGTCTGTCTATGGTTGCATAATCTGGAATATTACGTAATAGACGGTCCGTTTTTTCAACCAAAATATTTTTAACAGCTATATTATCTGCAATAAATTTAAGCATATTATTGAATTGAGTTCTGCCAGCCTTTTTGGCAGTTTCTACGTCAATAAATTCGCCAATGATAGAAATATTGTTTTTCTCGGCGTGTTCTTTAAGTAATTTTATTTGGGCTGGAATTGAGTATCCCTCAGCTTCTTGTTCTTTGGATGATACTCGTGCGTAAATTACGGCTTTATTCATTTGTGTTACTTCCTTGCATTGTTGCTACTTTTTGCTTTGAAAATCAATAAAAACCCGATTTTGAAATTTAGCATTTTTTGGTGCTTTGGTCTAAAGATATGAAAATTACCAGCATTGTTGAATAATTAATGCTGAAATTTTGACGTGTCACGCTACCGACCGGTACTGAGACGAAACCCATCTTAATTTAAGCACGCCTTTGACTAAGATCTTTGTGTTTAAGATTCTGGTCTTAATTTAAAAAAATATTGATCTTATATCGTGGTATTTGTAACGCTAATCGAACAATGCAATGACTGGCGTAACTTAAACATGTTTTTGAATCAGGAGTTTAGGCAAGCTCAACGATTTAACTACATCAGAATTTATCAAGTGAGATTGAATATTTTTTAAACATAGCTGAATCCAATAAGCGGATTTATTTTCCTTTGTATGCAGTTAATATGGAAAAGTTACATCAGAGCAAAACTTTTGTGTGTGTGGCGATAATTATAAGTAGGAGAGATGATGAAATTCATACCACCGAATACTGGGTAATCATATCCATAGAGAATCTATAGTAATTTTAATTAATATTTTTTAGAGAAGAGAGAATAATGAAAAATCTTGTAAAAGTATATGCGGCCATTTTTTTCTTATTTGTGCCAATTTACATGGCGGGGAAGCCATCACAGAAAGCACAGCCAAGTAAACCGAAAGCTACAAACTCAACCAAAGTAACTCGTGTTGTAACAGCAGATACAATATCACCATCTACTGGCAAAACTTTAACAACATTTACTCAAAGTGTTAAAACAAATAAAGATTTAACAGTAACAGGAAATGAAACTTGCAGTGGAACATTAACTGCAGCAAAAGCCACAACATTAAAAAGTACCCTTGGAGTTACAGGTGATCTCAAAGTAAACACCACCAAGTTCACTGTTGCCGCTACGACTGGAAATACAAGTGTTGCAGGAACCCTCGGAGTTAAAGGTAATCTTACAGTAAATACAAATAAATTTACCGCCAATGCTACAACAGGAAATACAACAATAGCAGGTACGCTTGGAGTTGCTGGGACATCAAATCTTGGTGTTTTAAATACGTCTGGTGCCGCCACACTAAATTCATTGGGCGTAACTAATAATGCAACCGTAGGCGGAACGCTTGATGTTACTGGAGACACAACCCTTGGAATATTAAATACCTCCAATACATCTATTGATGGAGCACTTGAAGTAGCCGAAGCTGCAAAACTAAGTGAAACATTAGACGTTGGAGAAAAAGATATAAACTTGGTATTAGAAAGCACCAAAACAATATATTGGCCAAAGAAATTATCTTGGTCTCCTCAAGGAGATTTCATTGTTATATTGAATGGAACAATTCAAACTTTCGGCATTGATCCAGCGGGAGTGGTTTCAAACTCTATTAGCTCGCAAAGTGTGGAATATAGTATTGCAGTTGCATGGGCACCACAAAATAATTTTATTGCCGTATTATCATCTGAAAATGATGCAATACCAGCTAAAATTCGAACATTCGGCGTTGATGGCTCTGGAAATCTTACTGCGGCAATTTGGACTCAATCTTTATCTTTAAATTTGCCAACTACATTTTGCTGGTCTCCAAATGGTAACTTTATTGCAGTACTTGACGAAAACAGTGTACATATTTTTGGCGTTGATGTAACAGGCCATATATCATCAGAAATTAGTAGTCTAGTAGTTACTACAGAATCAGAATTAGAGTCTGATATACTAAAGTGGTCACCATCAGGAAATTTCATTGCAGTAATGGATGATAATAACATTATAACTCTTGGAGTTGATGGAACTGGCCACTTTACATCTGCCATTAGCACGCAAAACATAGAGGGAGGAGTTCGTTCACTGGCATGGTCACCAAATAGCGATTTAATTGTTGTTACGGCAATAAATAACAATACCATTCAATTATTTGGTGTTAATAACGTAGGTAATATATCATCAAAGATTAGCTCTCAAGCCACAGGTGACGTACCATACCTTGCAACATGGTCTCCCTCAGGAAATTTGGTTGCAGTAAATATTTCAGAGGGAAGCGGTTTTGACAGAATAGATAAAACTCAATTATTTAAAATCAATGCCGACCTATCCATATCAGCTCTTGGATATTCACAGGCGTTTGACCGAAATGCTTACGATATGGCCTGGTCCCCCAATGGCGATTTTATAGCAGTAGCAAAAGGTGATTGGAATTACTTTTATATTTTGGGTGGTAACTTTAATTCACAATATCAATTTTCCGTTAATTCTGATGGAATTTTATTAAATGACAATACAACCATTAGCGGAATGCTTGATATTTCTGGAACAACAACGCTAGGAGATCAAAGAGTCTTTGGTCAAAAAACAATTTCAAGCATTGGCACTTCTGCAACTGATGCTATTTTGCTCAAGTTTGCAAACTTAGCTGGCTCAACAGCTCCA
>Ga0172379_10002446_pt1 | contig 32741 bp, 29 predicted proteins | sample GrowelOW334metaG_FD_119756 | JGI IMG/M metagenome (GOLD analysis project Ga0172379, IMG submission 119756) | Groundwater microbial communities from an aquifer near a municipal landfill in Southern Ontario, Canada - Groundwater well OW334 metaG | ecosystem: Environmental > Aquatic > Deep...
AAGAGATGGGGGGAGATGTCCGTCTTGCTAAGCGAGCTGGTGTGTTGCATGATATTGGAAAGTCTCTTACACAAGAATCTGCTGGGGGAAATCATGTTGATCTTGGCGTTGAAGTATGTCGTCGTTTAGGGGAAGATCCTGTCGTAATCAATGCAATTTACGCACACCACGGGCAAGAAGAAATTAAAAGTATCGAGTGTGCATGCGTATGCGCAGCCGACGCTCTATCCGCGGCACGCCCTGGGGCACGTCGCGAAGTATTGGAAAGCTTTTTACGTCGTGTAAGCGATATTGAAGAGATAGCAATGCAAAAATTTGGTGTCAAACAAGCGTATGCAATCAATGCAGGGCGTGAAGTGCGAGTTATCGTCAATGCACAAAGTATCAGTGATGATGAGAGTGCATTGTTGGCACGTGAGATCGCGGATGAAATTGCCCAAAAAGTACAATTTCCCGGTGAGATAAAAGTCAACGTGATTCGTGAAAGTAGAACGATAGAGTTTGCACGCTAAGGAAGGATTTTATCCTTTTGGCGTTCTAATGATCACTTTGTGAATCATCGTAGGGATCAAGGTGAATCAGAGGATGCACCGTATTATCAGGAAAAGAATTTCGTAATGCTAATTCGATTTTATCCCCTACTAAATGAGCATCAAACAAAGAAGTACTCACACTAAAAACTGCGTGAACGCTGATATAAATATCAGAACCTGAACGGCGAGTAAGTAGATCGTGATAGGAACTAATATCATTTTCTTGCTCCAAAATAGCCGTTATTTTTTCAATACTCTCTGGCTCAAGAGCAGCATCAAGAAGCATTAAAATACCTTCACGGATGATAGGATAAGCGGAATAAATCATATAAACTGCAATCCCTACCCCTAAAATAGGATCAATAAGGGTGTATTCCGTAAAAGAAATAATCACTAGAGAGATTAAAACAGCCCCATTACTAAAAAGATCGGTTTTATAGTGTAAGGCATCAGCGGAGATGACCATATTCCCTGTCTTTTTCGCAACAATACTTAGAAAAAGAACCAATCCAGCGGTAATAATCATCGATCCAACCATAACCCAAATAGAGAAGTCAAGGTGTTCTATGGGAGCATTTTGCACCATTTTTGAGATGGCTTCATAAAGAATAAAAAGGGCTGAGAGACTAATGATTGTCCCCTCAATAACAGCGGCAAGCGGTTCGAGTTTACGCCGTCCGAAATTAAACTTCTCATCGGGCTCTTTTTCCGAATTGTGAAGGGCAAAATAATTAAAAGCAGAAACAACCATATCAAGAAGTGAATCGACGGCTGAGGCTAATACGGCAACAGAACCGCTGAGAATACCCACGGTAAGCTTAAAGGTAACGAGAACCAACGCAACAGAACTAGAGATTAAAGTGGCTTTTTTTTCAATACGCATGGGAGAATTTTACCGAAAAATTGCTAAAATGATACCTTTTAGAGGAGCATTTTGTGGATTTAGATACTATTCGTCAAGAGCGTTCAAAATGGATGACGTGGAAAAATATTGCTCCACTTAGATTAGCGATTGAATCGCTTCCAAATATCAATACAACACTGATTCAAGGGGATACATTAACTGTACGGAGTGAAGTAGTAGTTGATGTTGTGGAACTTGAAAAAACTGCTCGCCTTATGATGCCATGGCGGAAGGGTCCCTTTGATCTCTTTGGGCTTTTTATTGATACCGAATGGAAAAGTGACCAAAAATATAATTTTTTACGCCCCCATTTTAATCTACAGGATAAAAAAGTAGCCGATATTGGATGTAATAATGGCTATTATATGTTTCGTTTCTTGGAAGATTTCCCTAAAAAAATTGTAGGATTCGATCCATCAGCACTTTTTAAATCACAGTTTGATTTTATTAATCATTTTGTCAAAAGTGACATTGTGTATGAATTGTTAGGGGTGGAACATCTCCCGTTTTATGAAGAGAAGTTTGATGTCATTTTTTGTCTTGGGGTGCTGTATCATCGCAGTGATCCAGTAGCGATGCTCAAATCTTTATATGCAGGACTTGAGTCGGGAGGTGAACTTTACCTTGATACCTTTATTATTGAAGGGGAGGAGCCTTATGCGTTATGTCCTGGTGGAAGTTATTCTAAAATTACGAATGTTTATTTTGTTCCTACGCTAAAGGCACTTGAAAACTGGTGTATTCGGGCAGGGTTTAAAACGTTTGAAGTATTAGGAACGGTGCTGACGACATCAGAAGAACAACGAAAAACAAACTGGATCGAATCGCAAAGTCTTGAAGATTTTCTTGATCCAAACGATAGCGCTAAAACAGTAGAGGGGTATCCAGCACCAGTGCGTGGGTATGTCCGACTTAAAAAGGGGTAAATAAATGGCTAAAGATACAAAAATGGATAATGTTGACGACAGCTTGCAAATGGTAAATAATCAACAAGATTCTTTGATAACTCATATAAAAGTTAATAGTGCTTTTAGTGGAGAAATAGTGAAGCTTGATCGTGGATATGCAAAAGTTGTTTTGGAGACGATTGAGGTAATGCGTGCAGATGATTTGGGATTAGTACATGGAGGGTTTATTTTTAGTGCCGCCGATTTTACAGCAATGGCAGCCGTGAATGAACCTAATGTTGTTTTGGCTTCTTCGAATTGTCTTTTTTTAGCACCTGTTCGGGTGGGAGATATTGTTGTCTTTGAAGGAACTGAGCATCAAAAAGAGGGCCGTAAACGTACGGTTAGTATTAAAGGATACGTTCACGATATTAAGGTGTTTGAAGGTGAATTTAAAACAGTGATTACGGAACATCATATTCTCCGATTAGATCTATTGCGAAATATTGAAGAAGGGCAAAAATAGGCTATAGCCTATTGAGCCAATAATTTACATTTTCTTGTTCATGAAACAAAGTCGTTTTTTCTCCATGCCCTGGATAAAGTGTTTTATCCTCTCGCAACAACTTCATTCTTTCCAAACTTTTTTTCATATCTTCGGCACTTGAGTAGGGGAAATCGTAACGTCCAATGGAGTTTTGAAACAAAAAATCCCCACTAAACATCGCATCACCAATCTCAATCATCGAACATCCCGGACAATGTCCAGGAAAATGGTGAAATTTAATCTCAATTCCTTCTAAATCATAAGTCTGATTTCCCTCCACTTCAACGTCGGGGAAGGAGGGGGGAAGATCAGGCATCCAATCACTATTGTGCAGTAAAAATACATCATCTTTTGGGGTATAAAGAGGAATATTCAACTTCTCTTTGAGTTCTTGATTACTCCAAACATGATCAAAATGACCGTGAGTGTTCAAAATAGCAATAGGGTGAGTGACGTTTGCCATAACCCAATCCGTCGCATCAACTCCCGGATCAATAATTATCTCTTTATCGTCAATACGAACAATATAACAATTGGTTTGATAGGGACCCATAGGGTGTTTTAGAATTTTCATCAATTACTTACCTTCTCTTAAACTTTCAATTTTTTAGCAATCGCAATACTCTGCCAATAAACCACCACGAAGTCTTGTATAAGCTTCCATGCCAACAAGTTTTTTAACGATAGCAAGCCCAAAACAAATTGCCGTTGCAGGACCGCGAGAGGTCATAATATTGCCGCTTTGAACGACAGCACTTTCATCACCTCTGTATCCCGCAACATCAATTTCCTCTTCAACACTCGGATAGCAGGTATACCCCTCTTTGAGAACCCCTGCAACGGCAAGAGCGTATGGAGCAGCACAAATCGCACCAATATTTTTTCCTTTACTATCCATCTCTTTTAGAAGTGATTGAACGGTGACATCATGCGCCAAGGCTTTGGTTCCACCCCATCCACCGGGAAGAACAATCATATCCAGATCATCGGCAGTCATTCCCTCAATCGAACGATCACATTGCACCGTAATACCATTCGCACCTTTGACAAGAAGGTTCTCATCCAATGCCCCAATAATAACTTCAATTCCAGCACGACGTAGAACATCAATGATACAAACCGCTTCAATTTCTTCAAATCCTGTCGCAACAGGGACTAATATTCTTGGCATACTAACTCCTTTTTATTCTCATGTGTAATGGTTAGCCTAACTTATCCGTATCGATTTCAACTCGCTTCGTAATTGCTTCTCATGCGCTAAAATTGTCCGTACGAAAGCATGAAAGTTCTGTGAATGGTTCATTTCCTTTAGGTGCGCTAGCTCGTGGACGATGATGTAATCAATATGTTCGTAGGAGAGTTGCATCATCAGGGTATTGAAGGTTACAACCCCTGCACTGCTACAACTTCCCCACCGTCGCTTCATTTTTTTATAGCGAATTTCAGTCGGTTCTAGCTTCATTTTTTGGGTATAATGTGCTATTCGTGACGGAAGAGTTAAAATTGCTTCATTTTTGTAAAATTGATGATACTGTTTTTCGATATGGAGAGAATTTGTCTCTTTTAGAACTTTTTGGTGTAACGTCTTAAAATGTTCCAAATCCATTATTTCACCTCGAAATCGAACATTCTCTCCCAAGGTATGTGTATTCGATGGACGTGATCGTAGTGTGAGGAGTTTGGCATTAATCCAACCCTCTTTTTCTCTCACGATACTACGAATGCGTTTTTCATCTTTTAGAGGTGTCCGTACACACACCTCCCCCTCTTGGGTGATAGCGATATACGTGTTACGATTACGAGGGCGATGATGAATCGTCAGGGGAGAGGTGATCGAACTAAACATACGCAATAGGATCAATCACTCCCGCATGTTCAAATCCACGTAGACGTAAACGACAACTGTCACAGACACCGCATGATTTTTCATCGCTTTGATAACAACTCCACGTCAGATGAAGGGGTGCGCCAAGCCGTAACGACTCTTGGACGATTTGCGATTTTTTCAGATGAACTAACGGCATTTCAATTGTAATATGGGTCGTATCTTTCGTCCCTAGATTGGCACTGTTTTGGAAGGATTGGATAAAGGTGTCACGGCAATCAGGATAACCACTGCTGTCCTCCTCCACGACACCAATAGCCATCACTTCACACCCCTCTTTCTCTGCAATAGCCGTTGCAATCGAGAGAAAGATACCATTACGAAAAGGGACATAAGTGATCGGAACACCCTCTTCCACCCCTCCTGTTGGAACTGCTATCGAATGATCGGTCAATGCTGATGCGCCAATCGTCTTAAAAAAATCAAGATCAATCTCATATTTTTCACTAACCCCCAAATCGGTACAAATACTCCGAAACGCCTCCAACTCTTTGACCACGGTTCTCTGACCATAATTAAAATGAAGCGCGACAATCTCATACCCACGTGTTTTCATAATAGTTGCCACAAGCGTAGAGTCCATCCCACCGCTCATGATACAGAGTGCTTTTTTTGTTTTCATTGATACTTCTTTTTTCAGTTCACCCAAAGGTGATAAGAGTTATCCAATATTCGTATAAACGGCTTGAACGTCCTCATCTTCTTCGAGTTTATCAATGAGTTTTTCAATATCGACCATTTGCTCATCGGTAAATTCAACAGGACTGTTAGCAATACGTTCCAACGCCGCTTTCGTCAACTCAAAGCCCATCGCTTCAAGCGCATGAGAGAGTTCACCAAACGCCGTATAGTCACCGTACACCGTCACTTCGCCATCATCTTCTTCAATCGATTCTAAGCCTGCATCAATAAGTTCAAGCTCAAGCTCATCCAATTCCATATCAGGTTTTTTAAAACTAAAGACCGCTTTACGACTGAACATAAATTCTAATGCACCATTGTTAAGCGTCTCACCCTTGCCTCGTCCAAAACAGGTACGAACATTAGAGATAGTACGCGCATTGTTATCGGTCGTACACTCAACAAAAAGCAATGCACCATGAGGAGCTTTACCCTCAATGTTCATTTCAAACATTGTTGTTGCATCTTTGCCACTCGCACGCTTGATCGCTGCGTCAATATTATCTTTGGGCATATTCTGCGCTTTTGCCGACATAATAGCACTTCGCAGTTTAGGGTTCATATCGGGATCTTCACCGCCCTCTTTCGCCGCCATTGTAATCATTTTACCGAGCTTTGGAAATATTCGTGACATATTTCCCCAACGCTTCATTTTTGCTGCTTTACGATATTCAAACGCTCTTCCCATAAACTATGCCCCTTAAATTAAACTTTAAAAATTGGTCGAATTATAATAATAAAAACCTTTAGTCGTCAATAATCGCAATATCACTTTGGATAGGATTAAAGAGGAGAGAACGGTTGTCCATACGGTATTGATAATAAAACGTATTCGTTTTAAGACTGCGCAACACTGCCGTATTGTAATAATGAGCATTCGAACATCGTCCCAAGTACAAGAAGGTAAAGAGAAGTTTAACACGTGGATCTTCAAAAATTTCATGCGGTTGCGTCAAGAAGGTAAAGCCGTATTTTTTAAGATTAACGAGGTCAAAAATATAATAGAGGAAATCTTCAAACTTCGTGTAAAAACCATTAAGACTGGCAATATCTTGGAAGAAATAGTAATAATTTTCTAAAAGTTCTTGTTTTTGAATCACTTGAGAAAGTTTACTTTTAATGCTTCTTTTACTTGCAAAATAGCTAGGATTAACCGCCATATAGATGTTACGACGCTCTTGAATAGCCTCATTAAGAGCCGCTTCAAACGCTTCTGTCTCTTCAAAACGAAGATAAAAGAAAGTATCTGCATCTTTGAACTTTTCTTCAATTTGCTCTACCGAAGGGTCTGAAAAATCCAAATAAAGAGTTGGAATACCGTTCGCCATAACATAATGACGAATTTTATTCGCCAAATGGGTTTTACCTGATCCCTCTTCTCCGAGAATGAGGGTATTTTGATTGAGCGTTCGCTCTTTGAGTTCGAGCATTGCAATGCTGTTTTGGAATTTACCGATTTTTTGTTTCATATTGACATCCCATCCACGATAAAATTATTGATAAGTAAGTATAGCCAATGCAAATGGATTTAAAGATAAAAAGGGGATTGGGTTACACTCACATCCCCTTTTTCACTGTGAAAACTAATCTCACCGTCACAAATAGTGCATTGCAGTCGCATCGATCGCTCACACAACGCTTCAAGTCCCTCTGCATTGAGATGAATACACTTAAAATTTTTGAATCGTGCGAACGTCATCCCGTACTGTTTCCACCATGCCGTAGCACTTTTGAGATTGTACGTATAGACAATTACCTGCTCAGCTCTGCCACACGCTTTTCGCAACCGTTTCTCATCCACTTGTCCCAAATCAATCCACAGTTCTATCTCGCCACCATAATTTTTTTCCCACAGTTGCGGTTCATCCTCTCCCCCAACCCCTTTACTGATCACCAGTCGATCGGTTGCATTGAGAACAAACGCCGCAAGACGAATCATTAACCGTAAATCGGTTTCCGAGGGGTGTTGTGCTATCGTGATGTCGTGCGTCTCATAATAGTTACGATCCATATCCGAGATGCTCAGTTGTACTTTGTAGATGGTTGAACCTGTTGCCATTTAATTGTTCCTTATTTACTAATTGTTCTCAGCTTGATTTGAGGTAATCCTCTTTAGTCATCACTACAAAATGCTCTTTTTTATCATGTTTTATAATTTTAGATTTTTGTTTGAGTGCTTGTTCTACTTTTTCTTTGTCAACTTTATTTTGCCATTTGCACTCAATAAAGCAGATATTCTCATCATCCATCGCCACAATATCTATCTCTTCTTGATTATTCCACCAACGCCCTACTCTCTTTGGAACAAAAGTAAGATATTTCAAAGGCTCCTGCAAAATCTCTTCTACACAATAATCTTCAAATGCAAAGGAGACAAAGCGATCATTGAAATTCATTTTGATTTCATCGATTACCGTTTGTGTTTGTCCAAGCTCCAAGTAGCTCATATTTTTATAGACATAATAGAACCAAAAATTCAAAAACTTATCTTTTATCCGATACCGTCCAAGTTTGCTTTTGAGTGGATTTGTTTCGGTGATGGGAACTTCTTTTTGAACGATATCCAATTCAATCAGCTTTGCGATATACCTTGGTAAATGAGAGGAGTGAAGCCCAAGGTTTGAAGATATATCCCCGACTTTCGTATTTCCCTTCGAGATACTCTCTAATATCGCAAAATAGCTCCCCACATCATTGATCTCTTGTTTGAGTAAAAACATCCCCTCACTATAGAGATAGGAGTTTTTATTGAGGATATTGTCTTCGATGTTGTGCAATAAGCTCTTGCTAGGATCGACCATCTGCAAGTACTTTGGAATCGTACCGAAAGAGGCATACAGCTCCATGAGTTCCAGTTTCCCCAATGTCGGAACGAAGTCACTCAAATATCGAAAGCGAACCGATTTGAGATGAATATTCGTCGTTCTGCGACCATACAAAGGGGCGTTATATGCCAACACTTCCGAGTGCATCATTGAGAGGACTGAACCACACAAAATGAGATGTATATTTGCACGGCTTAGATACAAATCCCAAACACGTTGAAGCTTAGAAGAAAAAGAATTATCGAGACGGCAAAGATTTTGGTACTCATCAATAGCGACAACAAGTTTGGAGGAGAGTTTTAAATTGGCTAAAAACTCAAATGCCTCGTCAAAGTTCTCAAATTTGATATTCTTTGCATACGATAAATCAGAGAGTTTAGTCAGTTCTTTGGTGAAGTTTTCCAATTGGAGAGATAAGTTTCCCTCAGTGGCATAGAGATAAATATGGGGCTTGTTCTCTATGTATTTCGAGATCAGTGCCGTTTTACCTACTCTGCATCTTCCATAGATGACACTAAAAGCACTATGGGCACTTGCATATTCGGATTCGAGGACACTTAATTCTTCAGTTCGATTAATAAACATTATGTTGTCTTTCATTATGATGTTTGTCATAATAATCCAATAATAATTAAATAAATCTTAAAGTAGTTGTCAGTATAAAGAGCTTTTCTGAGTCAAAAAATGATCAGCACTAACATGAAGCTTCCCGCAAAAGCGGGAATGGAGAGAAGAAAAAAAGGTTTTACCCTTTTACTTTCGCTGCAATAGTAGCAACAATACTTGGATCTTCAAGAGTTGAGATATCCTGAGTAATAACTTCCCCTTTGGCAATCGAGCGTAGTATTCGGCGCATGATTTTACCTGAACGGGTTTTTGGCAACCCGGGTACAAAAACAATATCATCACAAATAGCAATGTTACCAATCTCTTTCATAATGACTTTGTTGATCTCTTTGACCATTTCCATCTCTTCACCGATGGTATCTTCACTTTTGAGGACGATGTAGGCGAAGATTCCCTCACCTTTGATCTCGTGCGGTTTACCGACAACGGCTACTTCTGCAACGTTAGGGTGTTTTTTACACGCTGCTTCTACTTCAGCGGTTCCCATACGGTGACCGGAAACGTTGATTACATCATCCGTGCGACCTGTGATTGTAATGTATCCGTCTTCATCATAAACAGCACCGTCACCTGTGAAGTATACGGGTTGACCATCTTTTTTCACATCACCGAAATACGATTTTACGAAACGCTCAGGATCGCCCCAAATTCCGCGAATCATTGAAGGCCAAGGACGGGTTACACACATATAACCAGGCTCGCCTGCTTCGACTTTGATACCCGTTTGAGGATCTAAAATCTCTGCCATAATTCCTGGAAGTGGGAATGTTGCGCATGCAGGTTTAATCGGTGTTGCACCCGGAAGTGGAGAAACAATATGTCCGCCCGTTTCTGTTTGCCAATACGTATCAACGATAGCACATTTACCGCCACCGACTGCTTCGTAGTACCATTTCCATGCCGGAGGATCGATAGGCTCACCAACGGTTCCAAGGACTTTGAGAGAGCTGAGATCGTATTTTGCTGGCTCATCTTCACCCATTTTGTGAAGAACACGAATCGCCGTTGGAGCCGTATAGAATTGGTTAATTTTGTACTCTTCTACCATTTTCCATGGACGACCTGCATCGGGATACGTAGGTACACCCTCGAACATTACCGTCGTAGCACCCATTGCGAGTGGTCCGTACACGATATAAGTATGTCCCGTAATCCAGCCAACGTCTGCCGTACACCAATAGGTGTCGTTTTCTTTTACGTCAAATACCCATTCCATCGTCATTTGCGCCCAAAGGATATATCCCGCACTGTTGTGTTGAACCCCTTTTGGTTTGCCAGTAGAACCTGAGGTGTAGAGCAAGAAGAGAGGATCTTCGGCATCCATTACTTCTGCTTCACATTTGCTTGACTGATGTTTAATGAGTTCGTTATACGAGTAATCACGTCCTGCTACCCACGTAATGTCTTCATTGTTTCGCTCAACAACAAGAACTTTTTCAACTGGTGATTCGGCATTGATTGCTTCATCAACAACGGGTTTAAGCATATAAGGTTTGTCTTTTCGATACGCACCATCGGCGGTAATAACGACTTTTGCTTGAGCATCTTCGATTCTATCTTTAAGTGCTTCTGCTGAAAATCCGCCGAATACGATTGAGTGAATTGCACCAATACGGGCACAAGCAAGCATCGCATACGCGGCTTCTGGGATCATTGGCATATAGATAACGACACGGTCACCTTTTTTGACACCAAATTCATTTTTGAGAAGATTTGCAAATTTGTTGACGTTGTAGTAAAGCTCAAGATAAGTAATAATTTGTTTATCCCCTCTATCACCCTCAAAAATGATCGCCGCTTTGTTTTTGCGTGATGCTAAATGACGGTCAATACATTGGTGAGCAACATTCAATTTACCGTTCACAAACCATTTATAAAATGGCGCATCGCTCTCATCAAGAACTTGAGTATAAGGTTGGAACCAATCAATTTTTTCGTTAGCAAAGTGCCCCCAAAATCCTTCATAATCCTCACTTGCCCATGTTTGAAGATCATTGTATTCACACATATTTTTAATGCGCGCTTGCTTAGCAAACTCTCGGTTAGGTTGAAAAGTTGGTTTTACGTTATCAGTCATAATTAATACCCCTTAGTGTAGTTTAAATGGTTGTTGTAATTTAATATAGACCATTGCGGTCATTATCGCGTCATTCAACGCGTTATGCTGTCCCATCCTAGGGATGTTTAACGCTGTGAGGATTGTATCAAAGCGTAAATCAATATTTCCTTGAGGAATCAAAGCAATTTTTTTATCAAAATAGAGCCCCGAAATCTCAACTTGTTTGTTCGGGAGATTAATCCCTATCCACGGCTTAATGAGACGGTTCATCATCGCCACATCAAACTCCAGATAATAACCAATTAATGGACGATTTCCTATAAATTCTAAAAATTTTTCCACCCCCTCTAACGGCTCAATTGCATCTTCTAAATCACATGGACGAATATGGTGGATTTTGATACTCTCCACGCTGATCTCTTTGGAGGGCTTCAAAAAAACTTCAAAACTTTGTGAGGTTAGAATTCTATCCCCCTTTACCTTTACCGCTCCGATACTTAATACAGCATCTTTTTTCGTATTTAGTCCCGTTGTTTCGGTATCAAATACGATGACTTCATCCCCTTCATACGGTTCAAAAAGCCATCGATATTTTTCATCTCTTAAACCACGTAAGTTCCAACGGCGAAAGAGGGAATCAAACATCACACCACCATTCCCAAATGAAAATGGTAGGTGAGAAATTTTTTAAAGGTATTGACGATTTTAAAAGCATCTTTGAGCAGATCTCGCTCGGGCTTTGTAAGCAGTTTGGGATTAACGTAATTTTGGGCACTTACCTCCTGCTTTTGAGAGAGGATGAAACCTAATCGTATACTAAGCAGTGTATCATACGCCTCAATCAGCTCACTCGCAAATCGCTTGTCAAATAATCCACGATTATTGAGTTCTTTGATCCGCTCCGTCGTATTGGTTTGCGTAATCTTGTGCTCCAGTGCCAAAATGCGAATACCGTGAACAATCGCAAAAATCCCCCCTTTTTTGATGTCAAATTCGCTTCCGTGCTCGGCTCTGCCTAACACGAAACCTGAAAAGAGACTAAGTGGTGTTTCAAAGGCTAAAGCGGCTTTGGCAGCATGCGCCAAAATATCACTTCGTCCCTCGAAATGTTCAAACAAATAATCACGACACTCTTCCAAAAGGCTCACATCCCCCGCTACACATGAAGCATCAAGGAAAATGGACAAGCCCATCAATGCCTCTTCATTAAATGTATCAATCCACTCAGTAATGAGTTTTTTGTACCCTGTAACACTATTGCGCCAGTAGGGATTGCTCGCCATAACGTTACCAGTGCATTTTGGAAATCCTAGCTGAAGTAGATAGTCGTTAAATTGGATCATATAAGGCGCATAGAGAGCCTCATCTTCGCTATCACGAAGGATTAGACCATTATCCTGATCAGTCCGTAAAATCTGTTCACCTCTCCCCTCGCTTCCCATTACAACCAATGCGCATTGAGGATGAAATGATGCAGGAAGAACCATCTCGAAAACTTTACGATAAAGCTTCGCATTGAGTTCACTGACAAGCTTGGAAACATACCGAATACGAACCCCTTTGGTCGTGAGAGAGCGGACTAGATAGTTCAAAGATCGCCCAGCACTTTGTAGCTCATCAATAGTAAGCGCACGCTCGATTGATGTCGCAATCAAATGGGTATGACTGGCAAAATGGCTCAATAAATCAAGTTGTTCCAAAATACCAATTATTTTTTCATTCTCCATCACAATAAGCCGTTTCACACTATGTTTAGTAAAAAGGAGTAAGGCATTAAATAGAAAATCACTACGCTCAATCGTAATCAAACCATAGGTTGCAATTTCACCGATGGGATCATTACTGCTTTTATCGGTTAAGAGAACTTTTTCACGTAGATTAGTATCCGTTACAATCCCCATTAACTCACCACGACGAACCAAAATCACATTAGCATTTTCATTCGTCATCTTTTGCAATGATTCTTTGATCGACAAACTTGCGTCAACAAAACAAGGCTCGTGCAAATAAATTTCATCGACACGGGAAACCATAAAAGGGGTTAGCTCATTTTGGTTTTGTCGCTCTTTGAGATGCTGATGTTTGGTGATAAAATCTTGCATAAAGTAATTTTGGAACGACTCTACGTCTTGGAGAAGGTTAAGGAAAGATTCTTTGGGGAGTTCATAACAAATAAGATCTTCGGCAACAATAAAGGTGCTCTCACTGTTCCCGTATATGAGAGAATTGGCATCAAAGCTGTCACGTTCAGAATAGATATTTTGGAGTTCACCCTCAATCGTTTCGTTAACAACCCCTTTGATGATGATCGTAAGAAATTGTGCCCGTACCCTTGGAGCGATTAAAACCGTCTCCTTGGGATAATAGGCTATGTCCATTTGTGTCATTAGTTTTTCAATCATCCTCTCGCCCAAAAGGTCGAAAGGGTGGATCGACATTAGTAATGCTTTTTGGTCAAATAAGCTCATGAATTAATGCTCAACTGCACCTTCAGCACCAATACCTGTTTGAGAACGGATATATTGCGCTTCAAATGCCTCTTTTTCTTGTTTTGCTGATTCGCTATTATCGGTAATTGAGAAGAACCAAATTCCGATAAATGCCATACTCACTGAGAAAAGAGCTGGATATTTATAAGGGAAAATTGGATCAGCATGTTTAAGTACATCTACCCATACGGTCGGCCCAAGTACCACTAAAACAGCAGCAGTCAAAAGACCTAATGAACCACCAATTAATGCACCACGAGTCGTAAGTTTTGACCAATACATAGAGAGGAACAAAATCGGAAAGTTTGCACTTGCAGCAATTGCAAACGCCAATCCAACCATGAACGCAATATTTTGATCTTCGAACGTAATTCCCAAGAAGATAGCAACGATTCCCAAAACAACAGTTGCAACTTTAGAAACTTTCATTTCCATCAAACCATCGGATTTACCCTTACGGATAACGCTAGCATAAAGGTCATGAGAGATTGCCGAAGCACCTGCCAATGTCAACCCTGAAACAACCGCAAGAATGGTTGCAAACGCTACGGCTGAAATAAATCCAAGGAAGAAGTCTCCACCCACTGCATGAGACAAGTGAATTGCCGCCATATTGTCGCCACCGAGGATTGGATAACCACCATCAACTGCTTGTTTAGCAAGGTCAAGGTATTGTGGGTTTTGGAATACCATAACAATCGCACCGAAACCGATGATGAACGTTAAGATATAGAAATACCCGATAAAACCTGTTGCATAAAATACTGATTTACGTGCTTCTTTCGCATCGCTAACGGTGAAAAAACGCATAAGGATATGTGGAAGACCCGCAGTTCCGAACATCAAAGCAACGCCCAAAGAGATTGCCGAAATCGGATCACTGACTAATTTTCCTGGAGCCATGATACTAACATCTTTCATTTGTACTGCTGTAGCGAACAATGATTCAAAGTTGAAGTTATAGTGTGCCATAACCGCAATCGCCATGAACGTTGCCCCTGCAAGTAATAAGAATGCTTTAATGATTTGTACCCATGTAGTCGCCAACATACCACCAAAGGTGACATAAAGGATCATCAAGACACCCACCAAAACAACGGCGATTTCATAATCAAGTCCAAATAGAAGTTGGATCAATTTACCCGCACCAACCATTTGAGCAATCAGATACAAAATAACGGTTGTGATTGATCCAAATGCTGCCAAGGTACGAATAGGTGTTTGACGCAAACGATACGAAGCAACATCAGCAAACGTATACTTACCAAGATTACGAAGACGTTCAGCCACCATAAACAAGATGATTGGCCAACCAACCAAGAAACCGATAGAGTAGATCAAACCATCATACCCTTTTCCGTAAACAAGTGCCGAAATACCCAAAAATGATGCCGCAGACATATAGTCTCCAGCGATTGCCATACCGTTTTGAAAACCAGTAATTCCACCGCCAGCAGTATAGAAATCTTTGGCTGTTTTTGTCCGTTTAGCTGCCCAATACGTAATCCCTAATGTTGCTCCAACGAAAATGACAAACATAATAATTGCCGACATATTTAACGGTTGTTTCTCAACTGCACCCGTAAGTGCTTCACTGGCAAATATGCCAGCTGATCCAAGTAGTAAAAAAAGTATTTGTTTCATTAGTTACCCTTTGCTTTGTCTTTGATACGTCTGGTAAGTTCATCAAACTCACCATTAGCACGTCGTACATAAATCCCCGTGAGGATAAATGCACTCAAAATAACTCCTACTCCGACAGGAATTCCGATCGTTGTGACTGAACCAGCTGAAAGTGGTGTCCCTAAATAAGTAGGGTCAAATGCGATAACCAATACAAATCCGAAATAGATCACCAACATAATAATTGTTAATGTCCATGCAAAACGGCTTCGTACACTGACGAGATGAATATAATCGGGATCGTTTTTGATACGATCTACCATTTCTTGTTTCATAGTCGAACTCCTTTAAAAATTGTAGTTGGCGATAAAGCGGTATTCAGTCCAGCTAACCGAACCAGTTGAGTTTTGGAAAAAATCATCCGCGTAATTCGCACGTAAACGAAGCTGAAGTTTTTTAACCGATTCAGGTACAAAAATAATATCAAATCCTGATTCTTTTGCTGTCCAAGATTGACCTGCTGAATAACCGTTTAGAGGATCCATTTTAAACTGTGCATAATAAGCACCTGTAGTTAGATTAACTCCAAATGTTTTCCAATCATACGTTCCAGAAAATTTCAAAGCATCTGTACCAGCCATAAACTGATGACGCGTTACCATCCCCTGTGTATATGCCGGCATACCTCCCCATGGAGAGATTGTTCCACCATTCGCTGCGGCACCAGAGTCCTTGCTATTTTGTGAAATTGCCCCATAAATATCAAAGTTAGCAACTTTAGTACCTACTTTAGCCGCCATAAAATCACTTTTTACTTTTCCTGCATAATCTGCACCGACATTGTCTTCACGAATATATTGTGCTGCTACATAGGGTGCGACTGTACTTGCGTATGACCAACCATAATTTGCCTCACCATATACTGCATTAAGAATATCATGCGCATAATAATCCCACACTTGTAGTTTTAGCCCTTTGATACCTGTATAAACAGCTGCAGCAACGGTTACACCATCAGTATTTTTACCAATCGCGTATTGCCCCATATTAGTAAATTGACCAACGTTATCGGTAGCATTAGTGACACCGCTATAACCTGAAGTAAGCGCAAGCGCTTGACCTGAAGTACCACTAGTAAAGTTATACGCATTAGCAAACGTTCCTGCAGCAAACTTTGTCACTTGAGCAGCAATCAAAGTTGTATCTTTAACATCTGTATTACTGATGACATAGGCTTCAAAAAGATTGGGAAGCATACGAGCATCATCACTTCCTGCCATAGGGGTATCAAGCTTTTGACGACCACCTTTAAAAGTAGTATTTTGATTTTTGTATTGAAGATATGCTTCACCTAGATAGATGTCATTTTGCTTATTTGCCCCAAGAATGGTAGGATCCAATTCTCGATTACTAACGTTACTAGTTGCAAAAGATCGATCGCTACCGTTTAAGGAAACACCAATAGTGCCATAAGCAGCAGCCCCGAAACTCAAGCCATTCCAAGCCCCAGTTTCATATTTCACGTATCCGCCAATTGCATTAGCTTTACGTGTATAGTCATTGTTCAAAGTAGGACGAGTATCATCGACTTTACGACTAATCGAAAATTCGCGGAATTGCCCACTTACTTTTCCATCATTAAATAGTTTCGCCAAATCATCGGCTGATGCGTTCAATACGAATACTGACGCTAAGAGTGAAAGACGTAACGCATGTCTCATTCTGACTCCTTCAAAGTTTTTTACTCTGTTATAATAAAAACAAAACGTAGCATGAACGTAGCAATCGGTCATTTAAAGTAATTAATCGTCAGAAATGAAATTTTGAATCCAATAGATGTGTAAAAAAGTAGCACTATTACGCACGTGGAATGTCAATCATATAGCCTAGTGCACGGATATTTTGGATGAAGTCTTCTTTTAAACTTTTTTTCAAACGACTTACTTCGGCACGTATTGTTGCATTATCAACGTACTCATCGTCCCATATATAGGTGCGAAATTGGTCAAAGTCAACTACTCTGCCACGATTACGCGCCAAAAGCTCAATAATTTGAAGTTGCCGTTTGGAAAGATGCTGTGTTACATTATCACACATTAGTGTCGAGATGGAGGCATCATACGCATAGCTCTTAGAAAGACGGGTATGGCTTTGTGGAATTGTGCAGCTTTGTATCACTTTATCAATGCGTAAGGAGAGTTCTTTGAGATGAAACGGTTTTTTGAGATAATCGTAACACCCCAAATCATAGGCACGACTAATCCCCTCAATATCAACAAGCGCGCTGATATAAATCGCTGGTGGTCGGATTTTGAGAATATGCAATTGTTCCAATAAATCCAAGCCATCAATTCCAGGGACGTTAATATCAAGAATGAGTAAATCAAAACTCTCTGATTTTATCTCTCTTAGCGCATCCAGACCATCGCTACACACCAAAATACGGTGACCCAACGCCACCAAATACTCGGCGATAGCTTCACTCAACATCCGTTCATCTTCAAGAAGAAGTATTTTCATCCATTCCCCTCTTTTTTAAATCGATAATCAAAGCGGGTAAAATCATCATTAGAATCAATTTTTATCTCAACATTCTCTTCATCGCATATTGATTTTACCAAACTAAGTCCCAATCCAAATCCATCTGTTTTTTTACGTTCCCGATAGTATGCTTCAAAAATCTTTTGCTCATCCTGAATTTTCTGAGAACGACTCTGAACCCAAAAATGGCATTCAACGACGCTACTGCTTACCCCTACCGTAATTACTTCATGGCTTTTGGTATATTTGATCGCATTGGTGAGATTATTATCAATCACTCGTTGAAGCTTTGTTTCATTAAAGTGTATCCATACGGGAAATTCTGGTTTTTCATAGTGGAAGGAGAGGGCTGAGAAATGAGCAACCTCATCAAAAAACTCTAACCTTTTTTCGACATATTCCCCCAAATCAATCCCTTTTTTCGGATACTCAACCTGATCTTTTTTCACAAGATAGCTCAAATCATCGTAAATACTAAAAATATTTTTAACCGCTGCTTCGATTTTAGCCAAATAGCGATTACGCCCCTCACTCATGCTAAACAACTCTATGTTCGCCATAATCACCGAGAGGGGAGTATTGGTTTCGTGAATTGCATAACGGATAAACTGCTTATGCGATTCAAGTAACCCTTGTGAAAATCTCTGCTCCTCTTCAAGAGCACTATTCTTTAGCTCAAGGGCTTGAGTTTTAAATCGTACCCTATCTTCAAGACTCTCATTGAGTTGCTGAAGTGATTTTTTTTGATCTTCAATAGTCAAACCCATCTCATTCGCGTACTCAGCCATTTTTTTGAATTCATTAAAATAAAGTTCATTCGGTAAAATAGGTTCTGCTTTTTGATGAACAGATTCAAAAAACTCTAAAAATCGTTCCATATCTCGAATAATCATACTGTGAACAATTTTAGAAATTCCAACAATAAAACCGAATAATATCAACGCGAGTGTTGCAATCTCGACCATAACTTTAATAAGACGTGTCTTCGGAAGATTTTGATAAGAAAGGGAACTGCTTAGGGGAATACCCTTCGTAATTTCAAGCCCATTTTGCGCTATTTTTAAAAAGTCTTTATACTCATCATAAATAAGAAGTGAAGCAAAAACAACAGTGAACATGAGGATAAAAACAATCGTATAAAAATTAACTTGATTCAGGCTGATTTTTGACCACTTACGACTAAACCAATCACCCATACTACCCTGCTTTATGCTAAATTAAATGAGGAGGATATTATAACAAGGGAGTGCTTGACAATACCCAATCCTTGCGCAATCAAAGAATAACTTCACACTAACTTCACACCATTACTCTATAATTCACCCATATTTTAGCACTTCAAGGATTTTATTTGCGACTACCCCGTTATAGCTTATTACTATTTTTCCTTATTCCCCATTTATTTGGAACCTCCCTAAGCTTAGATATGGCAGTGGAACAGTTTGTTGAACACAATTATGATTTACAAATTGCACGACACGAAGCCCAAAAATCCCGAGCTGATTTGATTACTGCGAAAGAACATCCGAATCCTATACTCAATGGTTCCTACGAATTTATGGATATTCAGCACCATTTTGGCGATCAGGCACGTGGGTCGAATGCGCAGGTAACTCTTATGTTGGCGCATCCATTTGAGACAGGAGGAAAGAGAGACCGACGCGTTGATCTTGCCAACCATGCGATTACCTACAATGATTTTATTGTTGATGAAACAGTACGAGAACAACTTACCGTTTTAGTAGATGCGTATTATGCTGTATTGAACGATCAAGCAAATTGGTTCAATGCACAAGAAAACGGCAAAATGTATGCCAACATCCTAGCCATTGCCAAAACGAAACTCGATAATGGCTTCCTCTCCCAAATCGATTATCAAAAACTTTTGCTTCAAAAAATTGACTATACCCGTGAGATTGAGAATAATCGTCTCTCGTTGGTACAAGATCGTGAAGCGTTAGCCGCATTGCTAGCACTCTCTGCCTCGGACATTACCGTAACGGCTCCAGTAAATGCTTCGGATGAGCTTCAAGCCCTTGATAGTTTTCTAGCCAAAGTGCTTGAACGTGCCGATTGTAAAGCTGCAAAACAAAATGTAGCGGTTGCCGATGCTTCTTTAAACCTTGAAAAAGCCATTGCTATTCCCAATGTGACCGTTGGGGCTGAGTATGCAAGTTTTGGTCCCTATTACGAACCGTTGCTTGGAGTAAATTTTGCTATGCCTCTTCCCGTTTATGATAAAAATGAAGGGGACATTGAAAAAGCACGTATCACAACCCTCCAATCTGTCAATTTATATAACAAAACGCTCCGTATGGCAAAAGCGGACGTACTCCAAAACTATGAAGCCACTCAATCACGCTATGCTATTTATCAAATGATGATAGAAGGGTTCAAGAGCGCAAAAGAACTCAAAGAGAAGCAAGAAAAAATATTTGCTCTCAAAGGGATCTCTATACTCGAACTCCTCGATTCCCAAAAAAATTATCGTGACTATCAAAAAAACCTAACCCAAGCAATGATTGATTTTCATAGTGCAACCGCACGCTTGAAACTCAGCTCAGGCTTATCTCTACTTGATTCAAAAGGACATTAATGCGACTCTCTATTCTAGGCTTATCGTGTACAGCTGCTCTACTTTTACTCAGCGGATGCACCAAAGAACATACTGAAAATTCTCAAAAAATAGCCACCGTTCAAATGCCCGTAATTGCAACCGTATTACCAGAATTCGGAACGTTTAGCACTCAAATATCAGCTACTGCATCCGTACAACCCTCCCCCGATGGGATTGTATCGGTCACCTCCCCTGCATCGGGAACTATTGATAAAATTCACGTCACTGTAGGTGATAAAGTCTCCCCAAAACTACCCTTAATTAGCATAAGATCCTCGGATGTCAGCGATATCAAAAGCGATCAGCTCTCAGCCCAAGCAGCGTATACTCAAGCCAAACACGTCCATGAGATGAATAAAGAGCTTTTCAAACTCGGTGCCATTACCGCCAATGATTTGTCCCTCTCGAAAAGCAACGTAGAACAAGCCGATGCGATGGTGCAAGGTTACTCTCAGAAACTCAATTATTACGGTGCCTCTTCAGGTCAGAGTTTAACCCTACACTCGCCTATCAACGGTGTCGTCTACGAAGTAGGAACCCATTTAGGGGAAAAAGTAACCAATGATGCGTCGCAAATTCTGATTAAAATTGCGAATCCTCATAAAAAAGTGATCGTTGCTACCGTCTATGAAAAAGATCTCGCCTCCTTTATCATCGGCAAAGAGGTCGAGATAAAAACGGATAATAATGCGTTTGAGCCTATTAAAGGAACCATAACCTATATTAGCGACGTATTGGATCCTGAAAATAAAACCAACAAAGTTTATATCAGACCCTCCGTTGATGTTCCACAATTACGTATCAATATGTTTGCAAGTATTGCTTTAAATGCCGATGTCAAAAATGTTTTCCGTATCCCTAAAAAATCGTTGCTCTTCAAAGAGGGTAAGTTTATTGTTTTTGTTCAAAATGGGAATCAATTTTCTCCTCTGACTGTTACCCTCGTCAGTGATGACCCCAAAAATGATTTTTCGCTGATCAAAGGACTTCCTGAAAATACTAAAATAGCCCTCGAAGCTATCGCGTTGGAGAAACAATAGTATGCGACGCTTAGCCAATTTTTTTATCGATAATTTTCTTGCGGTACTCTTGTTTACCGCCATTACCATTGCAATGAGCATCGTAGTAGTACGTGACCTTAATATCGAAGCCTTCCCAGACCCTGCACCCCCAATTCTGGAAATCGTTACAACCAACGAAGGGCACTCAGCCGAAGAGATCGAAAAACAAATTACCACTCCGCTGGAAATCGCCCTTGCAGGGATGCCGGGATTAGAGAATATCAACAGCGTCTCCCTCTATGGACTCTCCGACATAAAATGCAAATTTTCCTACGATGTTGCCTATAAAGATGCCCGTCAAGAGGTATTAAACCGTCTCGCACAAGCCGATATTCCGGCAGAAGTAACACCGGAAATCATCCCCAACGCCATCGGCGAAATTATGCGCTATGAAGTGCAAGGCAATCGCAGTATGAGTGAACTGCGCACCTATCAAGACTGGATCATCTCCCGTTATCTCAAAACCGTCCCCAATATTGCCGATATCGGAAGCTACGGCGGAGCGATAAAAGCGTATAGCGTTGTCGTTCATCCCGATGATCTTATCAAATATAAAGTGCCCTTAAGCAGTGTTATTCAAGCCCTCTCAAACAGCAATGTCAATGTTGGAGGACGTGTCCTTGAATTTGGAGACCAATACTATACTATTCGCGGAGTAGGTCTCATCAAAACAACAGGAGATATCGAAAATACGATTGTCACCACCATCAATGATCGCCCCATCTTTGTCAAAAATCTTGCCGACGTTTCAATTTCAACAATGCCGCGTACAGGGCTTGCTGGGCTTAACAATAAAAATGACATAGTTATGGGAGTTGTCGTTTTGCGTAAAAATGCCCCCAGCGTTTCTGCCATGGAAGCCCTTCATACCAAGATTGATGAACTCAACAACGGTATCCTCCCCAGTGATATCAAAGTAGTTCCCTTTTATGACCGTCAAGATCTCCTTCACACTGTCGTTGATAAACTCAAAGAGACAGCGTCCGTAGGGATGCTTCTCGTTTTTGTTATTATCCTCATCTTTTTAGGAGATCTGCGTGCAGCCGTCATTGTTGCCGCTATCATCCCCATGTCGCTCCTGTATACCCTTGCTTTAATGGCAAATCAACACGAATCGGCAAATCTGCTCTCATTGGGAGCGATTGACTTTGGGATCATTGTCGATATACCGCTGATCGTTATCGAAAACTATTTCAGGCTCAAACATCAAGGGAGACACCACATTTCGGCGATTCAAGAGACCGCCAGTGAAGTCGGAAAACCAATTATGTTTTCAATTCTTATCATTTTCTTGGCATTTATTCCCCTCTTTGCCATGAAAGGGGCAGAATCGCAGATCTTCCTTCCGATGGCAAAAACTTACGTTTACGCCATCAGTTTCGCCTTTATCCTCACCTTTAGTTTCCTCCTTGCGAGCAAATACAGCTTTTTACGCCACTCTCATGAAAAAGTATTACCTTTTTTAGAGTGGATTAAAACTAGATATATGAATGCTATAACCCGTATTACCGGTAAAATGGCACTGGTCGCAACAGGGATAATCTTCTCCTTAACCATTTTCATCTCTACGATCTTAGGTTCTGAATTTTTACCCAAGATGGATGAGGGGAATCTCTATATCCGCGCTATTTTTCCCTACTCTATCAGTCTTCATAAAAGCTACGAAAATTCTAAAAAAGTACGGGATATTTTAGCCAAATACCCCGAAGTGCAAACCATCGAGTTCCAAGCAGGTCGCCCCGAAGATGGAACTGATCCAACAGGTCCTTTTAATAGTGAATATTTTGTCAAACTCAAGGATTACAAAGAGTGGCACCGTGGTATCACCAAAGAAGAGCTTGAAAATGAAGTACGCATAGCCCTTCGAACCGCATTTCCCAATGCCGATGTCAGTGTCTCCCAATACATCGAAGATAACCTTGCCGAAGCAATGTCAGGAGTAAAAGGGGAAAACTCTGTCAAAATTTTCGGCGATGATCTCTATGTACTCGATCGCCTTGCCAAAGAAATCGAAGCAAAAATCAAGAAAATCGATGGGGTCACCGATGTCGGAATCTTCAAAGAGACAGGACAGCCAAGTCTAATCGTCGAAGTGGATCGCGAAAAAGCAGCCTTGTATGGGGTTAATGTTGTCGATTTGATGGATGTTGTCACCTCCTCGTTGGATGGACGTGCGATTACTAAAATCATCGAACAAGACAAACGTTTCGACCTCGTCGTCCGTTTCCCGGACAGCTACCGAAAAAGTATTGAGAATATCAAAGATATCCCGATTATTTTGAGCAATGGCGGTATCATTCCCCTCTCCAAAATCACAAAAATTTATTACGATACAGGAGCTTCTTTTGTCTATCGTGAAAATTTCAAACGGTTCATTCCCATCAAATTCTCCGTTGCATCTAATGATTTGGCAGGAACCGTCGCCAAAGTGCAAGTAGCTATCAATACCGTAACTATGCCAGCAGGGTATCTAACGAACCTATCAGGACGATTTGAGCAGATGCAAAGCGCTTTTGGACGATTGAAAATTATGACTCCATCAGCACTCTTTTTGATTACTTTGGTATTGTTTATCTATTTTGGCTCACTCAAAAATACCTTTATTATTTTAACCGCAGCGCTATTCTCTGTCTTTGGTGGTCTTGCATTCTTACTCATAATGGGTCAATCGCTCAGTGTTTCGGCATCAGTAGGATTTATTTCAATATTAGGGGTGAGTATCCTCAATGCCTCCATTTTTGTTATCCACTACATGAAACTGCATGAAGAGGGACTTGAACAGGAAGAGGCAATCACCCAAACGGCTTCTGATAAATTTAGAGCTATTCTAATGACGGGGCTAACGGCATCTATTGGATTATTACCCGCTATGCTCTCTACAGGCGTAGGAAGCCAAGTACAAAAACCGCTTGCCATTGTTGTGGTCGGGGGGATGCTCATCGGAACATTTATCCTCCTAATGCTAATGCCTGCCCTATTACGATTTGTTAAATTGAGGAAATATTAACCTAAAAAATTTCCCGTCCTACGCGGGGAAACCGATCTAATCTTCCATTACTCCCGATTGGTTAAGAAAAACCGACTATAATTTCAAAAATTTCCTCAAGGATCACCTAATGTTCGGACGCAAAGAACTTAAAACGTATACACCTACTCCCGAAGAGTTAGCAAGCTACCAATGGGCTAAAATGACCACTGTAAAAGGGGTTATTTGGATCAAACTTTATAATGAAGAGACTCCTAACACTGTGGCTAACTTTGCTGCTCTTGTCAATGATGGTTATTACAATGGTCTTAACTTCCACCGTGTAATTCCTGGATTTATGGCACAAGGTGGCTGCCCTACAGGTACGGGTACAGGCGGTCCAGGTTGGGCAATCCCATGTGAAACAAAACTTAACACACACCGTCATGTTAAAGGAACTCTTTCAATGGCGCATGCGGGACCAAATACAGGTGGAAGCCAATTTTTCATCTGTTTTGCTGCAACTCCACACCTTGATGGTGTTCACACTGTTTTCGGTGGAATTGAGAAAGATGATAAAGAGTCTATGTCCGTTCTTGACAGTATCGCTATGCGTGACGTTATTGAAAAAGTCGAAATTTTGGCAGAACGTGACTAATTCATTACCGTTCGCCCTGAGCTTGTCGAAGGGTTCATGGTTCGACAAGCTCACCACGAACGAATTTACTTACGTATGCTAGTACATATCTGTTGCAGTGTTGATTCTCATTTCTTTATGGAAAAATTGCAGCAGGAATTCCCCGATGAAAAACTCATCGGGTTCTTCTATGATCCCAATATCCACCCTTACAGTGAATACCAGCTCCGACTTTTGGACGTACAACGAAGCTGTAAAAAACTGGGTATTGAGCTGATAGAGGGCGAATATGATTTTGAAGATTGGATGAAAGCCGTCCGAGGTTTGGAAAAAGAACCTGAAAAAGGGGCTCGATGTGCCGTATGTTTCGATCGTCGTTTCGAAGTAAGTGCCTATAAAGCACTTGAACTGGGTGAAAAGTCCATGACCACAACCCTCCTTGTGAGTCCTCTAAAATCACAAGAACAACTCAAAAAATCAGGCGATGTTTTTCATGCCTCTCACGGTGTAGAATTTATCGCTTTTGATTACCGCAAAAATGGTGGAAGCAACGACCAAACCAGAGTGAGTAAAGAGGAACAGCTTTATCGTCAGGACTACTGCGGCTGTCTATTCGGTCTCTCGATGCAACGTGAGCAACAACAGCGTTTGATGGATGAAATGTTCTCACCCCTCTCTCGTCAAATTCTCCCTGCTTCCATAGAGGAGCGATTGAAACTTTACACCCATCGTATGGAACTTGAAGATCAGTTTATTACTTACCATATCATCAAAGAACGATTTTTAAACTATCGGCTGATACGCTCTTCCATCACTGTGAATAAAAAAGTCATCCCCTCTTATCCTCTTATTTATTCAACCATCAACCGTAAATCAACGGAAGGTAAAATTGATTTTGAGATTAACGGTCAATTTTTTCTCACCCGTGAAGAAGTCCGTTTTATCACTCTCGATACGTTTAATTCTCTCACTGGCTTCTCCTACAAAAATACAAAAGAATTAATGTTTAACGCACCGTCTATTGAGACCGAAATGACATTACGTCAACGACTAACCAATAATACTACTACCCTTAATACCTCTGCAATTATTGTCGTAGATGAGATACCGACGAGTAAAATCACGCTTGTTTTAGAAACAAAAACCTATGACGACACAAGAGAACAGCTTATAATTCCAAATTAACCATAATTGCGGTAAAATAGGGGGATTTTTTACTCAAGGTGTTTACTAATATGATAGATGTCGTTCAAATTCAAAAAATTTTACCTCACCGTTTTCCTTTTCTCCTTGTTGATCGTGTTACAGACCTAACTCCTAATGAGTCACTCATTGGATATAAAAATGTCACTATCGGTGAACAAATTTTCGAGGGACATTTTCCCGGGCACCCTATTTATCCAGGTGTTATGATCCTAGAGGGGATGGCACAAGCAGGCGGTATTCTTGCATTTCAAAGTATGGATATGACTGAAGAAGAAGCTGCCAAAAAAGTAGTCTATTTTATGAGTATTGACGGTGCTAAATTTCGCGCTCCTGTCCGCCCAGGAGATCGTCTTCAATACCGTATGACCGTGGTCAAGCACAAAGGTTCTATTTGGGTGCTAGAGGGGAAAGCATACGTAGATGACACACTCGTTGCCCAAGCCGAACTCAAAGCCATGATCGTTGATAAGTAAGCGAGAGGGTATGAGTAAAATATCCCCATTGGCATACATTGAAGAGGGTGCTATCATTGCCGAAGATGTCGAAATCGGTCCTTTTTGCTTTATTTCCAGTCGTGCTACTATCGGAAAAGGGACCAAAATTGCAGCAAGCACGTGTATTTATGGGCACACCACTATCGGTGAGTATAATGACATCTTTTCCCACGCTGTGTTAGGTTCCATTCCTCAGGATTTGAAATATGCAGGTGAAGAGGTAGAACTTATCATAGGAAACCATAACAAGATTCGAGAATTTACCCTTTTTAATCCAGGGACTGTCGGTGGTGGAAGTAAAACAATCGTAGGAGACCATAATCTTTTTATGGGCTACGTCCATTTAGGACACGATGTTATTATTGGAAATCACTGCATCCTTGCCAATGCTGCGACGCTAGCAGGTCACGTTGAGATGGGGAACCATGCTGTTATTGGGGGGATGACTCCTATTCATCAATTTGTAAAAATTGGTGATTATGCCATGGTTGCAGGAGCATCTGCCCTCTCTCAAGACGTTCCGCCCTATTGCCTCGTAGAGGGAAATCGTGCGATCTTGCGAGGTCTGAATCTCAACGGTCTACGTCGCCATGTTCAACGTGGTGATATTGATGCCCTTCGTGTCGCATATCGAGAACTTTTTGAGTCTGGAAAACCACTTCAAGAGAGTGCTACTGAACTTTTAACCACCGCATCAAGCATATATGTTAAAAATATGTGTACATTTATTATTAATACCAAACGGGGTATTCCGTTCGAAAGGGTTCAACCATGATACACCGCCATTGTAGCTTTTGTAACGCACAAGAGAGTGAAAGCAATCCACTTATTGCTGGCAATAACGTTTATATTTGTAAAAATTGTGTCTTTTCCGCCTATAAGATTATGTTCGGCGAGCACACGGATGAGTCTTCAGCGCAGCGTGAACATATTGAAACAGAACTTTTAACTCCAAAAGAGCTCAATGCTTTTTTAAGTCAATATATTATTGGTCAAGATCGCGCCCGTAAACTCTTGTCAGTTGCCGTATATAATCACTACAAGCGTATTTTTAAACACACCCTTGTCGATGATGATACTGAAATTGCCAAATCCAATGTTCTTCTCATTGGACCAACAGGAAGCGGTAAAACACTGATGGCGCAAAGCATTGCACGTGTTCTGAATGTTCCTATTGCTATTGCTGATGCGACCAGTCTTACAGAAGCAGGTTATGTAGGTGAAGATGTCGAAAATATCCTTACCAAACTCTTACAAGCAGCTGATGGCGATATTGAACGAGCGCAACAAGGGATTGTCTTTATTGACGAAATCGACAAAATTTCTCGTATGTCAGAAAACCGTTCCATTACTCGTGATGTTTCGGGAGAAGGAGTGCAACAAGCTCTTCTCAAAATTATTGAGGGTGCTGTCGTTAATATCCCTCCAAAAGGGGGGCGCAAGCACCCAAATCAAGATTTCATCCAAATCGACACTTCGGGAATCCTCTTTATTTGTGGTGGAGCATTTGATGGTCTAGGACAAATTTTAGAACGCAAAAAAGGGAACAATATCATGGGCTTCGGGCATGAGAAACGTAATCCTACCGAAAGTGATGATAGCTTTGAAAACGTTGAACCTGATGATTTGGTCAACTATGGTCTTATCCCTGAGCTTATTGGTCGTTTACCTATTATTGCTTCGCTCAACAAAATTACGGAAGAAGAGATGGTTCGTATCTTGACCGAACCAAAAAATTGTCTCATTAAACAATACACTAAACTTTTTGCTATCGACAATGTGGAACTTACGTTTGAAAAAGAAGCCCTCAGCGCTATCGCATCCAAGGCTCTCACTCGCAAAACTGGTGCACGCGGTCTTCGTGCTATTTTAGAAGAGATCATGGGTGAAACAATGTACGAACTTCCTGAATACAGTGGTTATGAAGTCCTCATTACCAAAGAGGTAGTAGAGGAAGCATCTCTTCCCGTTTATATCAAAAAAACTGTTCAAAAAAGTGCTTAAGGAAAAGAAATGTTATTTAATAAACTTATCGGAATGTTCTCCAATGATCTCTCCATCGATTTAGGAACAGCAAATACCATCGTTATTGTCAAAGGCAAAGGGATTGTTATCAATGAGCCCTCTGTCGTAGCGGTAAAAATGGAAAAATATGGTCAGCAAAGAGTCCTCGCGGTTGGGCGTGATGCCAAAGAGATGGTAGGTAAAACACCAGGAAATATCAAAGCAATCCGTCCTATGAGAGACGGCGTTATTGCCGATTTTGATATGACTGAGAAAATGATTCGTAAATTTATTGAAAAAGCCCACGGGCGTACTAGTCTTATCAGTCCTAGAATTATTATCTGTATCCCCTACGGTCTTACTCAAGTAGAACGTAAAGCAGTACGTGAATCAGCCATGAGTGCGGGAGCTCGTGAGGTGTATCTTATCGATGAGCCAATGGCGGCCGCTATTGGTGCAGGAATTGATATTCGCGAACCCAAAGGGAATCTCATTGTTGACATCGGGGGAGGAACAACAGAAATCGGAGTTGTCTCCCTTGGTGGATTAGTCTTGTGTCGCTCTATTCGTGTTGCTGGAGATAAAATTGACCGTGCCATTATGGACTACGTCAAACGTAAATATAATCTTCTCATCGGTGAACGTATTGCTGAAGATATTAAAATAAATATTGGTACAGCAATGCCTCTTGCGCAAGAGCTTAAAATGATTGTCAATGGTCGTGACCAAGTAGAGGGACTGCTTACTTCGCTTGAACTAAGCAGTGAAGATGCCCGTGAGGCAATGCGTGAACCACTCAAAGAGATCCTTGAAGCATTGCGTGATGTATTAGAGAATATGCCTCCAGACCTTGCTGGTGATATCGTGAACAATGGTGTTGTCCTAACAGGGGGTGGCGCATTGATCCGTCAACTGGATAAATACCTCTCAGAAGTTATTAAAATTCCTGTCTATGTTGCCGATGAACCACTCCTTTGTGTTGCACGTGGTACAGGGCGCGCACTTGAAGAGATTGATCAGCTTCACGAACTTTTCGATAATGAATAAACAGCGTCTTACCATCGCCCTATTTCTCATTTTGAGTATGGGTGGGGCTCTCTATTTTAGTCCATTTTTGCAATCTCCTTTCATCCATCTTTCCAAATTTATTAAACTTGCTTATCTTCAGCAAATCGAGGAAATTCAAAACGGCGTTACCAAGCATTTCAATCAAGCTACAACAATCACCCAACTGCAAGAAAAAAATCGTTATTATGAGAGCGAGATACTAACGCTTCATCAAGTTTCTGACGAATATCGTAACCTCTTACACGAAGTCAATAGTTCCATCACAACGGTTCCTTCTGTGGAACTGGTACGAACTATTTCCTACGTTCGCATGGGTGATCCTCATAAATTATGGATAGAGATGGATCATTTTGATCCCTCACAGGTATATGGATTACTTTATCGGGGATATGTAGCAGGAATTGTTGTTTCGAATAATCATTCCCCTATGGCATTACTCAACGGGGATATTAAAAGCTCGTACGCCGTCTCAATTGGAAACTCCCAAGCACCAGGAATTGCGAGAGGAAATAATGAACGACGACTCATTATCGAGTTTATCCCAACATGGATCCCTATCTTCGTTGGGGATGAAGTAGTAACCTCAGGATTGGATAAAATTTTTCTCTCTGGGTTAAAAGTAGGTAAAGTCATCTCCATTTCACGTGCAAGCGGTTATCAAAGCGCCGTTGTTGAACCTTATTTTTACGCTAAAAATCCTGCTTATTTTCATGTTATTACCAAAATACGTTAACATTTAATAATCAGCTTTTAAGTGCTGTTATCCTATAATCAACAAATTTTTTGACACAAAGGGTAAGCATGCCAAAACGCGACGATATTAAAACGATACTCCTCATCGGATCAGGTCCAATCGTCATTGGTCAAGCGTGTGAATTTGACTACTCTGGTACACAAGCGGTTAAAACACTCAAAGAGCTAGGTTATCGGGTTGTTCTTATCAACTCTAATCCTGCCACCATCATGACCGATCCTGAATTCGCTGATCGCACCTATATCGAACCTATCAAACCTGAGATTATTGCTCAAATTATCAAAGATGAAAAAGTTGACGCAATCTTGCCTACTATGGGAGGGCAAACCGCCCTTAATGCGGCAATGCAAATGCACGAGCTGGGGATGCTGGAGGGGATCGAATTTCTCGGTGCCAATCCATCCGCTATTAAGAAAGGGGAAGATCGTCAAGCCTTTAAAGAGTGTATGCTCAAAATAGGAATGGATCTTCCGACATCTCGTTACGCCTACAATATAGAGGAAGCAATTAGTGCTGCCAATGAGATTGGTTTCCCAACAATTATCCGAGCTTCGTATACTCTTGCAGGTGGAGGAAGTGGTGTAGCTTACAATATTGATGAGTTTAAGCAACTCGCTCAGCGAGGACTTGATGAATCTCCTGTCACTGAGATTTTGATCGAAGAGTCCCTTCTTGGATGGAAAGAATATGAAATGGAAGTTATTCGTGACCGCAATGATAACTGCATCATCGTTTGTTCTATCGAAAACTTCGATCCTATGGGCGTGCATACTGGAGATTCCATCACAGTAGCCCCTGCCCTCACCCTCACGGACAAAGAGTATCAGCGTATGCGTGATGCCTCGTTTGCTATTTTACGTGAAATCGGGGTTGATACAGGTGGATCCAACGTTCAATTCTCAGTCGACCCAAAAACAGGGCGTATGATCGTTATCGAAATGAACCCTCGTGTATCGCGTTCATCCGCATTGGCTTCGAAAGCAACGGGATACCCAATTGCTAAAGTTGCAACTCTTCTAGCCGTTGGATTTACCCTTGATGAGATTACCAATGATATTACGGGAACCCCTGCTGCCTTTGAACCTGTTATTGATTACATCGTTACTAAAATTCCTCGTTTTACATTTGAGAAATTCCCTGAAGCAGAATCAACACTCACCACAAGCATGAAATCGGTTGGTGAAGTAATGGCAATCGGTCGTACTTTCAAAGAATCAGTTCAAAAAGCACTCTGTTCTCTTGAAACAGGCTTGAGTGGTTTTGATCCGATTGAAGGTGACTTAGAATTTGTAAAATACGAAATTCGTCGCCCAAATGCAGAACGTATTCTCTATGTTGGACAAGGATTTCGTATGGGACTAAGCCATGAAGAAATTTTTGAACTTTCCAAAATTGATCCATGGTTTTTGACGCAAGTGGAAGAGATTATTGCTCAAGAGCCTCATATCACTACGGCAACTCTCAGTGATGAAGTGCAACTTCGTCGTCTCAAAACGGAAGGTTTTTCCGATAAGAACATCGCTCGCCTTGTAACGCTCAATGGCGGAACTGCAAAAGAGAACGATATTTATGCGGCACGTAAAGCTCTTGGTATTTTTCACGAGTATAATGAAGTCGATACCTGTGCCGCGGAGTTTGGAGCATTAACCCCTTATCTCTACTCTACCACCAATATCACCCGCTTAGGGGCGCAAGAGCCACGAATAAGTGATAGAAAGAAAGTAATGATTCTTGGAGGTGGGCCTAACCGTATCGGACAAGGTATCGAATTTGACTATTGTTGTGTTCACGCTGCATTTGCCCTCAAAGAGATGGGAATTGAAACGATTATGGTCAACTGTAATCCTGAAACCGTTTCAACCGATTACGATACCTCCGATGTCCTCTATTTTGAGCCAATTGATTTCGAACATGTCCGCGCTATCGTTGAGCGTGAGAAACCCAATGGTATTATCGTCCATTTTGGAGGTCAAACACCGCTAAAACTTGCTAATAGTCTCCATAATATGGGTGCTGTTATTGCAGGAACCTCGGCTGAAGTGATTGATTTGGCTGAAAACCGCGAAAAATTCTCCGCGTTTGTCATAGAACAAGGTTTGAGACAGCCTGAAAATGGATTAGCTATGACGAAAGAGCAAGCGTTTATCGTAGCTCAAGAGCTTGGCTATCCTGTCTTGGTTCGCCCTTCTTACGTGTTAGGTGGACGGGCTATGCGTATCGTTTATAATGACGATGAGCTTCGTACCTATATGGAAGTTGCCGTATCGGTGAGCAATGATTCCCCTGTCTTGGTTGATAAATTCCTCGATCAAGCCGTTGAACTCGATGTCGATG
>Ga0172379_10002447_pt1 | contig 32726 bp, 74 predicted proteins | sample GrowelOW334metaG_FD_119756 | JGI IMG/M metagenome (GOLD analysis project Ga0172379, IMG submission 119756) | Groundwater microbial communities from an aquifer near a municipal landfill in Southern Ontario, Canada - Groundwater well OW334 metaG | ecosystem: Environmental > Aquatic > Deep...
GGATTACATATTTTAATAACTCATTGGGCTTGGACTTTCAGCGAAATAAAATATTCACAAAATATTTATCCAGACCTAGTATATGTCGGAGATGTCCTTTTCTATATTCAAGGATTGATAGTAACAATGGATATGGAAACTGATCCAAATGTACAATATAATAATTACATTAACTTAAATAAAAAAACAAAATGAATATATTTGCGTAAATAAAATATTTTTTATTGAAATTAAATAAAATGAACAAAAACCATTATCACGCTTTTATTAAGAAAGATATAATTGCCAAAATAGGACATATGAAACAGTCAAAATATATCTGTCAAGCACCAAATGGAAATCTTTTCTTGGCTGATATCCTAAGACCATATTACGCAATTAATGATTCAGAAATATACTGGGGAGTCTCAGAGGATTATGCCATAACAACAACTTATGATCACATAACACATCCATATGAACAATTAAAAAAAAGAATAACAGAACTATTAGAATTAAATACCAACCCCCCATTCATAAAAACTCTTCAAAAAATATTGGCTAAATATGAGTTATTTATCAATCCTCAAAAAAAATCGCAAAAAGAACTAATATAATGAACCCAATTATTAAACACGCCTTCTTCTCACAACAACAATGTAATAACACAAATCTCGTTTTTATATATCAACAACCCAATGGAAATTTAATAGCCACTACAACAACACTATATAATTTCTCAGAATTAAAACACAATCAATGCGATGATATTATATATTTGGGAGCCGTAGAACCAGAACTAGTATTAATTTTAGGTAATAAAATGCAAAAAGACATAAAAACTCAAATAGAAAAACATATAACATCTTTGAGTAAATACGGAACATGCTATAAACAAAAAATAAATGAATTAAACACAGCACTACATAAATTCTCAGAATATATGAAAACTCAAACAAAATGATCGTATATAATCCTAAACAAGACTTTTATCACGCCTTCTCCTCCAATGAACATAAAGAAATCTATTTATGCCAACAACCTAATGGTAAGCTTATCTACGCAAATATATTAATAGCTAATTGTTGTCTGTCAGATTATCTTTCAGGTTATTATTATTTGGGAAATAATATAACATATCTAGGATCTGTAATAAATCTAATTGATTCAACAATTAAAGATATCTCAATTAATCCATATGAACAATTAATCCTATTACTCTCCGAAAAACATCCTGAGTCAGCCCTCACCTTGCCTTGCACATTTATTTATGAAGAAGCATTAAAAGAATTCAATAAATACCAAATACATACCAAACCTATATAAATTAATCAACATAATTACTCCCACAAACTATTAAATTATTTTTCTAACACTATATCCCCATTTTTTATATCAATATAACATATCTTTAATAAATAATTCCTTTTGTCAATAATAACCAATAAAAAATTCTTTATTAACTAAAATATATAAATATCGATTCACAATTTTTCTTATCAGTTCTTATTTTTTCTTATCTTAACGTACCGATTCACAATTTTTCTTATCAGTGATTAAAGATTATTATTGTCTTATACTAATTCATATTTTTTCTTATCGATTCGTCAACATCATTTTTGTTCCACAGTTTAAAATATTAAATATTTTTTCTATTCAAATAAATGATTTGGCAATGTCAGGGCTATTTGTACTCTATTAATAAAAGAAAGTCTTTTAGAAAGGGCTTATAATGATTTTAAAAAAGAATTAGAAGCAGGATAAGATATTGAAAGTAGTTATAAAGAGATATCTCCATTTTCACATTTTTAGGAGGACAAACAAAAATGAAGAAACAAGAGCCAATAAGTACATTCAGCAGTGTATTAATTTGTTTAGGGATTGTAATTGGATCTTTTGTTTTAATGGGTATTGTTTGTTTTGTTCTTCATTGGTCAGGAGTAGATAATACAGTCTATCCACCTTTTTTGAATTGATTGATATAAAATTCGTTCAAATCCTCATATAAAGCAAGTTAGCTGGGTATGTTTGATATATTAGCCTGGCTATTTAAGCCTGCGTTATCATATCAAAACGAGTGGCAACCTTTGTTTTTGCGTTAAAAATGAGGGTTGTTCAAAATTAGTTATAGCACTACGTGCGTGGTGTTCGTGTGTGAACCACGTGAACTTCCCACGAACTTGGTTAGTCAGATATCAAAATGAGTGGGGGTAGGTTATGGAGAAAATTTCCCAGAATGGATATAGGGTTGGGGTATAGTTAGCCATTTTATAGGAATAACCAATGAAAATAACAGAATATTTTGTTTATGAATATCAAGAAATGGATAAAGTGATTGAAGAAGAGTATGGTCACAAGTTTTCTGTACTTCGAGACCAAGATGCTCATAATGATACTTGTTTGGCTTTCAATGATATAACAAAAGATGATGATTTTGAAAAAGATGGATATATAGAAGTTTTTAGGAAAAACGGGAAATATGATGCTGGTTGTTTTTTGCTTCGTTCATTATTAGATGATATGGTAAATCGAGGGGTTATTAAGCCAGGGAATTATCTTATTGATATTTGTTGGTAAGATATGATTTTTGAATTTCACGTGTGAAATTCAAAGTTTAGTACTATCATACCTTTAAGGAAATTATTTTTTCTGCGTTTTTTTAATATGGAGATTAAAAATGTTCATTAAATTAAGTCATCATGACAGCAATCTTATTCTTTCTCGTAAGATTGTAAAATATTCTAGAGAAAAATCAGTTGATGAATGCAATCATGACATTATAATTGGAAGGGTTTTGCGTAGAATATTGGATCATGAGTTAATTGATGAAGAATTAAGAGAATATTTGGTTCAAAGCATTCAAAATGAATTGGAATTGTGACTTTTTGAATTTCACGTGTGAAATTCAAATTTTTGTGTGAAGATACCTTCAAGAAAAAAGGAATTAAGTAATGAATTTTAATATGGATGTTTTTTATAATGAGACATTTAGATTAGTTTTTATTTTGATTGGAATCCTATTGGGTGCTTGTATTGGGGCTTTGTACTCGTCGTCAGATATGAAAGATAGAAGAGGTAGAATTTCAGGAGTGGTTATAGGGGTTTTGTTATATTACTTTTTGATTATTTTTATTCCAAAGATGTAACTTTTTGAATTTCACGTGTGAAATTCAAATTTTAGTGATAGAATACCTTTAAATAATTTTATTTTTTGCGTTTTTTTTATATTAGGAGTCCAAATATCAAAATGAGTGACTTGCCCGTGGCAAAATTTGTAAAAGGGTTTCCCCAGAAATCAGTAGCTGACGGGCTTTTTAGGGTATCGAGTACCAAAAACGGAGAAAACAAAATGTCAAAGAAAGTACTAGGCACTGGTCATTATAGCAAGCGGGTTTATCTGAAGGCTTCCCGTACTGGGGCAGCCATTCGTACTTCCAGGGGCACTGTGGGGTCTGCCCGTAAACACTTCAGGGATGACCTCCGTAAATGGGCTACTCCTAAAGCCGTAAGTGAAAACCCTGCCAAGATTACTGATCCTCGTAAATTGGTTCCTTATCGTGGGGCCAATTATGGCACTATTGTTGAAACACTTCTGTCTAAGCTCCCCACCTGTGTTAGCGGGTTGACTGGAACTCTTACTCAAGACTGTAGTACGATACTTGAGTGGTCAGGTCTTCCAGCCAATAAAGAAATTCAAGGAATTGTTTCTACTCCTTGGATTTCAACTCGAAATCTTTTTGAACAGGCCTGTAAGAGAAATAATTCTTTGACTACTACTCTTAAGAGTCGAAAATCAAATCGGCCTGGAGTCAAAAAGGCGAATAGAACCACTTCTCCTCTTGAGAAGTTTGAAAATAACATCGTTACTCTTCAAAGGACTGGCGGGGTAAATCCCTACGCCAAACCATTGATGGATTGTGGTTATGCTATTGACCATCGTTGGGTAATGTCTTCTGGTAAACCTTGCAAAGAGGTTAGATTGGTTGTTGGTCGTAGTAAGCCGATTAATATGAGAAAGACTGATTTGGAATAAGGGCAGGTGAGGTGGGGAGTCCTTTCATGGGGGCTAGGAAATCAATTCTGGTTTCCTAGCCCTTATTATTGAGGCATTAAATGAGTAATTGTTTAATTGTTGCTTTAATAATAAAGTTAAGGACTGGTGGTAAAATAGTTTGGTTTAGTCCTAAAAGAATAAGAAATACATTAGGCAGTACAATATTAGATAGTGCAAAGATTACTTTTCCTTTTGGGCATTTTGTTATTTTGTATAAAGGACGGTATTTGGAGTATCGTGTTAATCATCATCTTGTTTGGTATAAGCATTTTCTATTTTTTGGTAAGATAGGTAGATTACGGGATATATTTGGGAATATCATTCGTATTTAAAGTTTGGCTTTAGTCCCAGAAAGGTTTTTTTGGGGGGCTATAATTGTCGTTCTTTTTTATGCGTTTTTTTTTCACAAAGTAGTACTTTTAATGCTAGATGATATTATCGGAAATGAACCATTAAAGGACAATATAAAAGTTGCAATTAAGGCTTCAAGGTTTCGTCACGAGCCTATTGGACATATTCTTTTGTCTGGTTCTGGCGGATTAGGCAAAACCCATGTCTTAAATGTTATTTGTCAAGAAATTGATGCCTTCAAGGTTATTACTCAAGGCAATCGTCTTGGTAGTCCTTCTGCCGTTAAAGAATTTATCATAGACGGATGTAGGAGAGCGTCTGAGGCAGGGAAGCAAGCTTTTTTGATTGTTGATGAGATACACGAAGTCCCCATTAAATGCCAAGAAGAATTTTATTACCCTATCGACAATAAATGTGTTTTGTCCCTTTCTGGGGATCATATTTATCTTTCTCCATTCACTTTAGCTGGAGCAACAACTTGTCCAGAAGAATTGGATGAAAAATCATTAATGTCTCGATTTGTATATCGTTGGCATCTAAGAGATATGGAAGCCATTGATTTGCTTTTCATTGTCAATAATTATCTAAGAAGTTCTGGCTGCTATGCTGATGTACCTATTATGGCTATGATTGCAACACGTAGTAGAGGAATTCCCAGGCTAGCCTTGAAATATGCTCGTAGAGCTATGGATTATGCTAATAGTGAGAGCAGGGAAGAATTAAAAGAATTGGATGTCAATAAGACTTTTGAGGAAATGGGCATAGATGATATGGGCTTAGACCCTCAACAAAGGAAATATTTGACCATTCTTTACAATGCAGGCAAACCTGTTGGAGTTGAAGCATTAGCCTCTATGCTCGATGAAACAAAGACAGGACAAGTTAAGAAGATGATTGAACCCTATTTATGGAGTAAAGGTTTAATAACTACAAGTTCTAGAGGTAGGGAATTAACTGAAGTTGGATTTAAGCATATAATGGCTGTTGGTGGATTTTCGGGGGAAGTATGAAAAAGAATAAACCAGTATATATACCATCTAAGGTTGAATCAGCATTAGCTGCTGGAGAGAAAATAGCTACTATTGGTTCAGGTATTAAAATGGTAACTCCCAGATTAATGCACAGGCCTAATTTATGTAGATATGTACAATCTGAAGGGCTTGTTTTTAAAGACGGGAAGATAACTATTACTGATCCGAAATATGTTAACCCGCAGAAAAGCGAGATTTCTATTTTGGGTGCTAGCTATAGAGCTTTATTTGAAAGATTACCAGCAGAAGAAATAACAGGAGTAACGGGAGAAATAAATACTGAGCCAGTTTTTGAGATAGAGGACTGTACTACAACGGAAACAGTTCAAGAACAATTTATATCTGGTCCTTGTTATTTTCGTACTCATGGTTGTACATTTGCTAAACCTGATTGTATTTGTTTTTTTAGACCGCATCAAGTTATAAGATGGATACAAGGAGATTTTTGGACTCCTTTAGCATATGGAGAATGGATAGATATATTTGCATTAAAAGAATTGGTTAAAAAGAAGATTCCTTACACTGTATGGGATTCTTTTATTAGTCGCAATAGCAGCAAATATGAACAAAATACTCCTGAGCAGAGGGAAGCCGCTGCTGCTTGGAAGTTATATAATAACATACAGACAATGCAAAGGGTTTATGGGTTTGACTCTTTGAATTGTTATGGCCTTCCCTTATATCAAATGGAGATGAGGATTGATTCAGGATGGACCAAAGAAAAGATACCTGTTTTGCGTCTTGTGTTGGGAGATTCTGGACCATTAATTATTAGAAAAAATGAACCTTCTTTTATTGATTTAGATTATGAGGTTACTATTCCATCTGTTTCTTTAGAGATTGATGAAGCCTCTAATATATTAGAAGATGTATAATATATTTGGAGGAAAAATAAAATGAATAAAGAAAGCATGAAAAAGTATTTAATTGGGACTATTCCAGTAAAGGATCCTGTATTATCTGAGAGAATGATAGACCTAATGTTGGTGGATTATGACAATAAGGAATTTACTGAATTACCAGATTGGGAACAATTAAGATATGTTCGTCGAAGAAATGATGATTTATGGAAAATGTTGAAATATTTTTCTGAGAGAGTTTTGATAAAGAATAAAGTTAAAAAGATGATTGAAAGTATGCCTAGGCCTAAAGGTTTTAAGCGATGAATACATCTTATGCACTTCATGCCTTTTTTTCTCCTAATGGTTGCAGATCTTTTGGATTTGTGACTTATTTGGATATAAACGGGAATGAAGTTGATTGTACTGAGATTAGGAGTGATGGAATTGTTTGTCCGCATACAAAAGCAAAAGATTGTGAATATGTAGGATGTGTTTTTAACTTTGTAGCTACATGGGAACAGAATAAAAAAAGAAAGAAACATCCTATATTTAAAGGCATGCCATTAGATAATTGGGATCCTGATAAAACATTTAATTCATCTTCATGGTAATAAGTTTTTTGTTTGCGTTTTTAAAGTAATACTTCAAAAAAATAAGTCGATATAGAATTGATTCAGCATATCACGCCTAAATAAGTGAAATAGGTTCTAGTTGCTTCCCATAAAATAAACATACATTATATATTAAGAGCTGGAGTCATAGGGTTGTCCTCATGGGTTCAATATATCAAATTGAGTGGCTCTACCCCTCATGGTGATATCAAAAGCGATGTTTTGTCTTAAAATCCGCCTGTATGGTATGGGTTCTTATTGTTTATTAGTGTATTATACTTCTTGTGCAAAAATGAAGGTATATTATGGCTAGGAGCCTTTTATAGTTGAGGTGGGGTTCTAGTACAATATCAAAATGAGTGCTGCCAAACCCATTTTAGGACATGGGAATGAGGTTTCTGGAGATGTGAATGCTCATGCAGCTCAAATTATCCATATTATACTTTGTTAGAGCCAGGTAGATTACGAGTAAGAAGGCGGAGTTGGTCTTGTCAGGGGTCTTAAAGTCTTATTGAATGTCTGTTGTCTATATATATGTATGATGGTAGGGAAAAATATAGACTGGTTGTCCCAGAAAAGGATGGATAGTCATATGGTTGTCATACCTGACAGTTGTTGTTAGGGAAAAGCGTAAAATTGCCCAACATAGGGGCAGAAAGGGTCTAGCTATGTCGAATACCAAGAAAACCAAGGGTGCCACGCTCACTCAGCAGATTGACAAGCTCGAAAAGCTTGTTGGTCCGACTGGGGCTGATGCTGCTCGCAAGATGATTGCTGGCAATCAGCGGAATATTGTCAAGCTTGCTGCTAAGTATCTTGGCCTGGAACGAGCAAGCCGAGACGGCTTGACTGTGCGTCAGCATGGAACCTATCAGGAGTTGGCTGCTAAGAATCAGCAACTCGCGGACGAATGGAAGGCTGATCGAGTCAAGGAAAACTTGGCTCGCAAGGCCAAAAAGTCCCAGAAGGCAGTTGAGACGACTGCTTAACACTGCACATAGGGAATCCTCCTAATCAGCAATGGGGATTGTCGGATGGTCCGATAATCCCCATTGGCTTTTTGAACAAAATTATTTTCTCCCAGAAAAATGGCTTAGGGGGATATACCTTCGGATTTAAATGAAAGGGCTACAAATGGATGACATTGCTCGTTTGAAAAAGAATGAAGCATTTGCAAAGTCATTTTGCGATAAGTTATTGCCTTTATTTGATAACAATTTTATTGCTGCACGCAGGGCTGCTGGCAGCATGATTGTTACTCTTGAAGGTCAAAAGAGTGGAGTTGGAGTACAAATAAGAATGTTGACTTCGAGAGGGACTCCTACTTTTCCTATTGGTGGGAGTAAATGGATTAGGACTGGGGAATCTATTGTTTCTCATACTCGATTGTTTTTGGATTTGATTTTTGTTATCATAAAATCCAATTGGGATGAATTTTTGGCAGTGGTAGGCAAACCAGGATTTGGAATTAGGACTGAAATTGAGTTAAGGGATATTGTTACTAAATTGCGTCCTGATTTTATTTGAAAGGAAAGGAAATGCCTTTTTCTTGGTTAATGGGTTTGTGTGTGTTTGCTTTTTTATTCTGTTATGCATGTTTTTTCTGGACAATTGGACTGAAACATGGGATGAAGTTGGTTTTAAACGGGAAATCTGGATTAGCAAGAGTTATTAATCCAGATAAGAGTGTGAGTTGGAAAGCGACTAGTTATTATCTTCCAGTATCTGAACAGGTTGAAAAAGTAACTTTAAGTACTGATGATTATAAGTTGTTTAATACAGGCAAGATATCAGTTTCGTCTATTACACCAAGGCCGGAAACAAAAGACTAATAAAAGACACATAGGCATGGAAGCCTTCTAATCACTCATTTTGATAGGGGGCTTAACATGACTACTAAACAGACATTGGTTGCAGTTTGTATATTGTTGTCAGTATTGGTTATAATGGTTTATGGGATGATAACATAATGTCAACAAGACGAAGCAAACATAGTAGAAACGGGAAAAGTAAAAAACAACCTAGAGTTGGACGAATGGCATCTACAGTACATCAAAATAAATACGAAAAGAAAGAGAAGCAATGGAACCATCCAGAAAAATAACAGTAAATATGATTCCTGATGATGGACCTTTGCCTTATTCGTATTGTGTTTTGGAATGGTCTGATTCTCCTTGTCTTTGGAATGGGATCGATTCAAATGGGCCAGAGCAAGTCATGCCAGGTACAGAAAATGGGTCTTGGTTCAATACAGGAATTTGTGGATGGGAGAAAACTCCAGAAGAAGCTTTTTTATCTGCGTTGAAAAGATTCAGAGAAAAGTTTGAAGATAAAAAATTATATTGATTGAAAAAGAAAGATAGGACAAGGATGTTCTGTTGGGTAATTTTGGACGGATGGATAGCTGGTGATTGGGTATTAATTTTTTGTTTTGTTGCGGGCATCATAACAATAATATGGATGTTATGGAGCTTGAAAAAAGGGGAATAATCCTTGCCCAGATTTTATGGGGGCAGGTAGTAATAAGTATGGGGAGCGTAGCACAGTTGGTAGTTGCAGCGGACTTTTAATCCGCGTGTCGTGAGTTCGAGCCTCACCGCTCCCATTTTGAAAAATACTTTTTTATAGGAGTTAATTTAAAAGAGAAGATGAGTGATACTAGACGAAGGGTTAATTCAGATTGGGCATCTGGAAATACTAAGTTTGATGATTTTGAATTCAGGAAAGTCCCACAGACCAAATCTAAAAGTCGAAACAGTGATCGACATAATTTAAAACGAAGAATTAACCAATTGGTTCAACAGGATCATTTGGATATTTTTGAGGATGATGAAAACAGTTAAGGAGTAATAAAGTGGCTTCATCTAACAATGTTTTTTGTGATGTTTTTGATAGATCATTACTTTTTATGATTTATTGTATAGCTTATATTCTATTGATTCCCATTTTGTTTTTATATGGGTTTTATAGAGTTAGCAAGGATTATTGGAAGATTGTATATGAGGAGTTGGTTTAAAGTTTGGCTTCAACTCCCAGAAAACGGTTTTGGTTTTCATAAAAATGAAAATGATAGCGAGGCTCGTAGCGGCTTATGAGCCGTATCCTGCACAAGAGCCATGCTTAGAATGCTGTGAGGTCAGGTATTCAGCATCATGGGCGGAAACATAAATGACCAAAAAGCAAATCGAAAAAATGCTTTACGAATTGGCAAGAAAGCATTTTGTTTGTATTGAGACTTTTGAAGAACGAAAAAATGATAATTTGGATTTCCATGAAGTGCCTGTTTGGGCAATCAAAAATTCAATTAGAGAAGCTTTTGAATTGGGAAGAAAAACAAAATTGATGAGTGAAAAAAAATAGAAGAAGCAAAATGAAAAAGACAATTCCTTGTCATTGTACCACAAGTAAAAATAAAGCAGTATTTTATAATGGCAAACTCAAAACTCCTGAAGGGAATTGGATAAACTGTCCTTATTGTCATGGTACAAAAGAAAAAACAATTGAAATTCCTCATTCTAGTCATAAAATGTCTAAATGGACAACAGAAATCAGATGTGTCAGTAGCGAACCTAGATTTTATAGAGTTAGGAGTTGTAAAGTCTGTGGTTTGGAAGAATTGAATCATGCTGCTGGACATTTTTTGAATGGGTTAACAAATGAATGTGAAGGGCAGTAGCTCAGGTGGTTAGAGCGGGGTTCTTATAAAGCTCAGGTCGCAGGTTCAACTCCTGCCTGCCCTATGTTTTATTGTTTGCGTTCTTATTAAAAGGAAAAAACTATGGAATCCTCAGAAGCCTCGAAAGTCGTTAGTACTGTTGTTGACAAGTTGGCAGATAAAATTGGAATTGCTGCTGATAAGATTACTCCAGTTGCTAACACTGTGATAGACGAAATTGCCAGACGTGGTTTTGGTTTGGGAATTATGTATGGAATATTGGCTATCTTGATAGTTGTTTGTTTTATAATAGTATATTACATTTGTCGAAAATCCGTTATCGCAAAAAATAATGGATGTTGGACATATAATGAAGACCCAACAGTACCTCTGATTGTTATGATACTTCTATCTATAGTTACAGTAATTTCCTTATCTATAAGTGTTGGTAGTTGTATAGGCTATTTTGCTGAGGGACTTGCTCCGACTCTAACTCTTGTCAAGATTTTGATGGGTACTCCTTAGAAGGTGTCACTCATTTTGATATATATACGCTTCCATTGGTATAGTTGTGTTGACTATTGCCACCCGAGTCCTTGCTTGTCTGACACCCTGCCAAGGACAAGGGTAGCAATACTCGAAAGGGCACAAATGAGTAAAGAAGGTCATTATGAAGCAATAGTCGAATCTCATGCAAATTATTTTGGACGAATATGTTGTCTAAGACCTAATCCAGAAGGTCAAGGCGAAGAAAAATGTTGCAATTGTCTGAAAGATATTCGTTTTGATAATCCCCCTGCTTGGGAAAAAATAAAGAGAGTCGCTTGTAGTAGGGATTGTGCAATTAAAGCAGGATTTTATCCAAGTCCTCGTCCCAGAAGGCGTTCATAATTTTCATTAACGCTTATGGAAACTATTTACTTCAGTCCGTATTTTATTCCCTTCTGCATGAGGACTCGTAAAAGAGTTCGACAGTGCAATAAGATCATTAAGACTTTGAATTTTGACGAGCTTTCAATTAGTTATGGAATTGTGTTTACTGAAGATACTGTATCTGATGCTATTGACCAATATTTTAGCAGTAATACATTAACGAATAAGAAGGTTGGACTTTTTTTTGAGTCTATTACATATCTTTGTTTTCAAGAATCTCCTGAAGTAAATCATTTAGTTATGATTTCCTGTATTGATCCACTAATTGATCTTTTAAAGTCATGGGCTAAATCGGATCAATTGGTAAATCGTCATCGTTGGAATGTAACATTAGGATTAGTTGCTTTGACAAAACATAGCAAGATAAATCCTAATGGATGGTATACGAAAGTTGGGCCGATAGAGGTTATGGCCTCAAATAAATCTCATGCCATTGAATTAGCAGCACGGATTTTTGAAAAGAAGTTTGATTACTTGTCGGCAGACTGTAAGTTTTTTGAAATTGAAGCAAAACAAAAATTGGGAGATTAATTATGTCAAAACCATTAGCCACAATTGAAACAAACAAAGTAGTTGAACAATTCATTCGTATGATGGTCCAAGAAAGTGCCGACCCATATCAGGTACTTGTTGGTATACATAACGCCTTTTCTCGTGGGGGGGTTTTCTACGAAGGTCCGAATATGAACTGGACTGATTTTGGTATTGGGGATGAATGGTTATTGAAGTTGTTTGAAGGATTTGAGACTTCAATGAATGCTATGAAAGAAATCGAAAAGAATAATACATAAGGCAACAATATGAGTACTCATGAAATAGCAATTGTACAGATCGACGAAGTAATTCCTCATCCAAATCCAGAAGCCACAAAGATGGAAGTAACTCATATTTGGGGCTGGCAATGTTGTATTGAAAAGGGGAAATTTCATAAAGGGGATAAGGCTATTTATGTGCCTCCCGATTATGAAGTGGATACTCTTAATCCTTTGTTTTCTTTTTTGCATAGAGAAAACGAAAAATATGCAAGAATAAAAGTAAGAAGAATGAAAGGGGCAATCAGTCAAGGCCTTGTTATTCCTGTACCAGAAGAACTAGATCATTTGCCCGTTGGTACTAATGTAATTGAACAACTTGGGATAAGACGATATGAGCCGTGTAATGACAGTCCTGTTTTTATGAGTAGTCCTAGTGGCATATATGAGCCAAAATTTGATGTTGAAAGTCTTCAGAGATTTTTGATTGAATTTATCCCTGGAGAAATAATTGTTGTTACTGAGAAAATTCATGGTACAAGTGCTAGGTTTACATATGCAAAAAATACAATTGGAGAATATTATCAATTTTGTGGATCACGTACAGGATGGGTGAAAGAGTCTTATATTCCTGATTACAGAGAAGCATTTGACCAAAATCCTGATATTGGTAGATGGTGCAAAGACCACCCCGATTTGATTATTTATGGAGAAGTGTTTGGACAAGTAAAACATTTTAAATATGGGGCAACAAAAAACAGAGAAAGAAGATTTGCTCCATTTGCCATCCTTAACAAGAACTCATGGCTTGACTATGATATTTGCCAGCAGTTGATTGATGGTTACGATTTGCAATGGGTGCCTCTGGTTTATAGAGGACCATTTGATTTTAATAAGCTACTTGAGTTGGCTGAAGGAAAGTCTTTAATTCCTGGTGCAAATCATATAAGAGAAGGAATTGTCATTGTACCAGAGAAAGAAAGAACTTCAGAGAGCATTGGTAGAGTAGCGTTGAAATTAGTGTCTAATGATTATTTGAGTAAATAATGTTGGCCTTGTGGCGGAATTGGCAGACGCTGGGGACTTAAAATCCCTTAACCGAAAGGTTGTCCCGGTTCAAGTCCGGGCAGGGCCATTGGAGGTGAGAAAATGATTTCAGAAAAAGACGAATATGTTGTAAATCTTACTTCAACACTGCGAGAGCGAAACAGGTTAATGCTCAATTGTGCTGGTTTATCCAGGACAAAATATATTGAAAGATATGGCGAATATCTGGGCAATGAGTTGTGGACCCATGATTTTGGATCACTCATTTTGATAGAGCATGAGTTGATTGCCAAAATCGGTTCTCACAAGACAGATATAGCTAAAAAGGAAATTGCCCAAGAGCTAGAAAACGTCTCCCAGAAAACCTGACTTCGTTTCCTTCACTTTAGTTTTGAAAGGAAATTTATGCCTATTGCCTCTGTCTTGAAAAATCGTGGCGTAACACCATCCATTCCGAAACAGATTGAAAAGGATTCCTTATCATTTGAGGAACTCAAAAAAACAATTCAACTTCACTTTCTTAACACTGGTGTGATGAAAGTTTCTAATCTTTATGAGAAAGGCGGCACTATCAGGGCAAGAGTAAACTGGTATGCAGAAGATGAAAACGGACAATATATTTATGATTCGCGTTTTGTATTTGCCAAGAAAGTAGATGGCAAATTTGTCATTGAAGATCATACGGTATGATTACGAATGGATTTGGCTAAAGGAGAAAAAAAATGGAAGATGAAAAGACCTCAGAAAAGAAGTATGAAATTCCGCCTCTTAATTGGTTTGGGGCAATGATGGTTTCTCGCCATCTTTTGTCTTGGTCAAAAGGTGGCATTGATGACGAAGAAAGTGCTGAGAGTTTCTTTTCAAAAATGAATCGGGTTAATTGGATTCAGCGTGTTAATTTGCTTTTGACAGTAATTAATGCTGCTGGTCCAACTCCTGAGTCTGCTAAATTTATTCAGGAAGTAGGATTTTTCACTGATGTTTCTACGGAAGCATTGGCAAAAGAGATGGAAAAGGCTATTGATGTATTGAACAAAGGTAGTCTTTTTAAATTCAGCAGCAAGGAATTCGGTTCGCTGGATTTCAGCAAATCAAATCTAGAATTGCCAAAGGTACAAAAAGAAGGCGAAGAAGAATAACCGTTACCTCGACGGGCTTGGAGCTGGATTGAGGGAAAACCACCCGCGTCCAGCTCCTTGTTTTAGGGCTGAAGACTATATCAAAATGAGTGCCTTGGATCCCGGGCGGACAAAGAAAATTAGTAATTTCATTTCCCAGAATACAAAAGTTTGTTATATTTATTATTGGAGAGACAAATAACTGGACATTCCGCTCATAACGGTTTTACCAGCTTGTCCTCCTAAGAGTTCTTTGACAAGCATTGCGTAGGTTTGAGTGATGTTTCCAACTCAAACTTCCATCGTTTGCTGCGGTGCGGGTTAAAGTTATGCTGAATTTGCTAACAGCAATACTCCGTACTTTGGCTTATCGACAGGTTATTAGACTGGCAATCTAATCAGTTTGGGAAACTATGGTTGTTATTATCTGAGACAACTAGCCACCTGTACTAAACTGATATGGGTGCGAAGACTCCAGCTAGTCGAGACGATAACAAACGACTCGATTTTCAGTTTGCAATGTATGGTCAAAGAAAAGTATATAAATTTTATAGTTAGATTATGTCTTTGTCTGGCTGACGAAACAGTTTTAATCCGAGTATCTGAAAAGCGAAAAGACTTGAACTGTTAGGTTGAGGCCAGAAAAAGAGGAAAACGCCCCAAGGATTCTTGGTTTCGACCTAGAAAATTTTTGGGGCTTTTTTCTTTGCCCAGATTTTCCAAACGGTATAACATTATATTGGTTCTGGAGGGCATACTAGGGCTTAAGTGCAAGTCGGCTTGCAGATAACCTCTTGGCGTGCCCCCAGAATCTTTTTTGTCGAGGCATATTACTATGGAAAAAGTAGAACAACCAAAATGTGGGTATTGTGGTAAAAGTGGAATTCTGTATGTTAATTACAATGGAATTCCTGGCAAGTATTGTCAGAAATGCGTTGATATTGACAATAGGATACAACAGGTTTGTATCTTGGTTGGGGTAGCGATTCTGGTAATTTCTTTTGGGAGTTTTTTCTATCATGGCTAAGCCAAAAAAAACAGAAACAGAGAAAATGGGAGTTGTTTCAATAGGAAACGCATTTGATGGGATGACTTTATACGGGCCATTTCCTATTGAGTCTTGTGTTGGTTGGGCAGAAAAAAACCTGCCTCATGCTGAATGGTGTGTTGTTGAGTTACATAGCAATCTTGACTAGGAGCATGTATGTCTTTTTCTTTTGCAGATTCCTCAGAAGTACAGGGAATTAGTTATATGGGAGCAGCAATTGTTGCTGCTAAATTGCTTGAAAAAAGCAAAAATGGCAAAAAAGGAAGCGAATCAGCAGGAAGTAAAATTGCCAGATATAATTTTCGAGGCAGAATTGATTCCATTTTTGAAGTACTAAATAATAATGGAGGCCCCACTGAACTGGCAATGCAAGCATTAAAGGATGATTATTCCTTTTTCACAGATATTGATAATGCAACACTGATTGCCTGGATTAAGGATACGCTTTGTGAGTTTGAAGGCACAAATTATGTAAGAATGCCTCCTGGTTTTCAAGGAAATTTGAAATTCAATCAAAATTCTGATGAATGTGACGAAAGTACTGATGAAGAATGTGAAAACGAAGAAAAGGAAGAATAATGACTACGAAAAAACAACTAATAGAGATGTTGGCTGATGTTTCTGAGGACACTGAAATATGCATAAATTCTTCAGAAGATGGTGATGTTGGCGTTGATATTAGAACAATTGGATTTCCAAAAGGTCAAGACTTTTATATATTGTTAGTCCCCGAAGACATTGAAGAAGAATAAAAAAGGAAACAATCTGTAGTTTCAGTATAATTACAGATATTAATTGGAGGAATAAAAATGTTTGGAAGCTGGTTTAGCAAACTAAAAAACAAAGTCTTTGGCAGAAAACCAAGAGTTTTATTCGTTTGTACGGGAAATACCTGTCGTAGTCCAATGGCTATGACTCTGTTCAGAGACTTGAACAGAGGAAAAGTAGATGTAGATTCTGCTGGAGTTTCTCCTCACCCTGGTGATCCTGCATCAAGAAATGCAGTCAAGGCTATGGAAATTCGTGGACTCGATTTGAAACAACATAGGTCAAAGAAAATAACGAAGGAATTGATTGATTGGGCTGATGTTGTTTTTGCTATGACCAAGTCTCATATGAACGCCGTAAAGGCGATTTCTCCTAATGCAAATGTTGAATTGGTAGCTGATGCAGGGATATCGGACCCTTATGGGGGAGACGAAAAACGATATCAGCAATGTGCAGGAGAGCTGTGTGACAAGCTCCAAGGAAGAAAAGTAGAGCGTAAACACTCAATTTGATATTGGGGTTACTCCTTTCTCAGTGTAGGGCAAAGGCCAAATTTGAGCTTCTGCCCTACACTTTTTTAGAAATAAAGTAGTACTTTAAGACTAAAGTGACACTTTATTCAACACTTGATCGAATAAAATTTTTTGTAAAATTCTCAATCACGTCCCAGAAAGCTATTGTATAATCAATTTGTACTTGTGGTAGCGTATAAAATCGTACTGTAACCAAGAAAGGTAGGAAGAAAATGGTAGAAATCACCCCAGTAGCGTCGATGCGGATTACCCGCGACATTTGTTTGGCTGTGTATGCCAAGGAACGAGCCGCTCGAAAGATCAGTCGTCGTGACAACTTCAGCTCTCGCTGTAACGTTGTCCGTAATGCTCTCAATGCTATGTTGGCCGATGCCAAGACAAAGGCGGCACTGTCTAAGATCAGTTTCAAGGATGCTGCCGGCCGTATCAAGGCGACGGGCCGTTTCCGCGACATTTCTGTTGACAAGATTGCGGCTGCCCTTCGCAAGTCAGTAGTCCCGTTGGTCAAGGCCAAGGGTTGGACTCTGCCTGCTGATTTGGCCGACATCAAGGTCAATGTCAGTTGCAACTGTGGTCAACTCCAGGACAAGATTGAGCAAATGATGAATGCTGTCGTCAAGGCCAATGTGAGCAAGATTCGTTTTGCTCCCAAGGATTTGGTTTCTGTCAAGTAAGAGAGGTCTAAGACCTATATGAACGTCAAAATAGGTGACGTTGTTACTCGAATACTGGCAGGATCAATTCCAATGGAACTGCGAGTTACCGAGATAACAGACAAATTGGTTATATGTGGACCTTGGACGTTTGACAAAGAAACTGGAGCAGAAATTGACGATGACTGTGGTTGGGACAATGAACATACAGGCTCATTCCTAAACCAATAATGTTGACGACACATCCAATGGGCGAACCCTGATAGACCCTCCTGATATAGTATAAGTCAGGGGGGTCTTCTGGTTCTTACTGGGAGCTGAGAGGGTAATATCAAAACGAGTGTTATTCGGGCACGAGCATAAAAATTTTTATGGTCCCAGAATAAGATTTGTACTGGCATGTAGCCTGAGAATGGTTACTAACTAAGGATAAGAGTTTTGTAATCCGAGGGAGGTGTACCATGTAATCCTTACACTGTTTTATAAGCTACTGGAGTAGCATAAATAAACAAAAACGCCTAACATTAGGAGCGAGAAATGCCTTGGATTAAGCGATGATGTAAAGTAACACTTTTTTTGATACAATTTCTTGTTTGCTGAGAAGGGAGTTTCCTGACGGGCTTCCTTCTCTTTTTTTTTGTAAAATTCCCAGAAAAAACGCAAAAAAATCATTCATAAAATGATACCTGACTTCTATGAAGGCAATCTGCCACTGCATGAAGTAGTATTCAATTCTCATAGACATGCTTTTGCTTTTATAGAAGATGCACAAATGCCAATAGGATGTATGATAAATGGCACTTTTGTAAGAATCTGTTTAGCTACTGAACTAAATAAAAAAGATAATCAAACATTTTGTTCTAAAAGCATGAAATACGTTGGAGTTATAGATAGAGTGTATTACGAAAATATTGATACTGCTTATATGGCTGCTAATACGTTCGGTGGCAAAGTGATACACTCAGATATGACACTGAAAGACATAAAAAATGATTGATTTGCCAAAAACTCCATTCTATCTTGGTAATATTCCATTATATGTGGTACTTTTTAAACTTCCTCAACACGCATTTCTTTTAAAAAACACAAATAGCGAAAATTTTCCAATTGCTTTATTATTAAACGGAAAACCCGTCAGAGTTTCTTATTCTTTTGACTTGTCATATAAAGGCAATTCATTCGAAACTATGGAATACGTTGGAGTAATAGATAGGGTCTATTACGAAAACCCAAGTAAAGCTCAATTGGTAGCAACTGCTTATAATGGTATTGTTAAAGCAACAGATTTTACAATTCAAGATATTCTTGATGAAAACCATATACTGGTGCACTCATCTTGATATATGAATTAAAACTCGATATTCCTAAACATGCCTTTTGGAAACATAATGATTTTTATGTCTCCAAAGGTAGATTGGTTAATGGACAATATGTTTTATGGAATAGATGTTTTCATGAATTCAAAAAAGTATTGAAACTGAAACTGGGATATGAGTATGTCTATATAGGATGTGTTGACACTGTATATTTCATACATACTATGAGTTTTAATGAATTGGTACATGTTTCTGAACAGAAAGATTGGAAAGGCAAAATTAGGGTTATTCCTAATGATTTTTTGGACAACATTTCGTTCAAAGCCCCAGAAGTATAAATCGTAAATCATTCCAGGTAAGAAAGGAGTCTTACTCATGTCAGCAACTCAAACTCTAGCGTCGATTTTTGAGGGAAACGAAATAGCTGCCAAGAGAGCTATGGAAACAACCAAGTTTGTTTTGGAAGGCAAAAAAAGCATTGGAAATGAATGGGGGCTTGGTGTCAGGGTCGAATTGGAAACAACCCGAGGATGCATTTTAAGGCCCTCTGGGACCGCAGCTTGGTCGGTAACAGGTCCAAAGGTCATTGGGCACTCGAAAAGGGCTGCAATAGCCATTCTAGCCCCTTTTAGGATTAACTGGGAAGAGTTTGAGACGGCTTTCCCAAGGCCTACGGGATCCTGGAGGGAAACAATAACCCTGGAAAATATCCTCAAGCGTTTGAGGCCCAACCTGGCATAAATCACTCAATTTGATAGGCGCCAAATGAAGACCCACCCATTTCGAGGTGGGTTTTTCATGGAGAGATCGATAATATCAAAATGAGTGTAAAAGACCTAGTGGGAATTATTATATATGATATGATAATTCCCAGAATACCAATAACAGATCCATAAAAAAACAGGGAGGACAAAATGAAAACTCTTGAGCAAAAACGATTTGAACAAAAGGTCAAACTCCAGACCAATATCATAAGAGAATGGTTTGATGCCTGTAATCCGTGCAATCCTTGTCATCAGAAAGGAATTGAAAAGGCTTGTTTGATTATTTATGCCCTTCAAACAAACGCAGAAAAACATTCTGAAGAAACCCATGAATTGAACGGAAAAGGGTTCAGCGGCAGGGATGCGAAATTTGGGTCTGCAATGGCTCAAAAGATTTTGCAGACTCGGGCGGGCATGAGCGAATATACTTCTTTGACCCCTAATATGTATGCTGCTCTAAAACGGATGCTAAGGAAATATGCCAAGCAACTAGCCACTGAGTATGTAAATAAAAAATCTGTTTTATCCCCAGAAAATTGAAGTCTACCACTAGATAAGAGACATGGAGGATAAAATGAAAACTCTTGAGCAAAAACTAATAGATAATGACCTTATAAATGAGGCAAAAATGCCGGGTCAAGAATATACTCCGTTTCAATTGGCTGTTTTGGATTTCAATTCTGGAAATATCTACGAATGCAAACGCAGATTAAAAAAGATGTTGCAGGATAAGTTTTCAAATAACGCAGCTCTTTTGCTTGCATATTGTTACAAAAGGATTAATGAGTTTGAAGCCTGTATGTATTATTGTTCATTGGTCAATGAGAGTACAATTTTTAATCCAGGTCATATAACAGCGGTATCATTGACAAAAGAATGTAAGACTGCTCTAGGATATTCCTGGTAAAAATCATGTATGCTTATTACATGTTGACATGGCCTAGACCTCGTCATTTGTTTTTGGGCAGCAAAGATACTGCTCCCAAAACAGGGTCTTTGGTTAATGGTCAAATAGTATACTACACGAAGTGTGGTCCTTTGGATTTCTGGAGTATCCCATCGGAATCAGAACTTTACGGCGAGTTTAGGTATGTAGGGGCAGGTTCTGGTTGGATAAGTACAAATTTGAAGTCAGTACAAAAATTAGCACTTGAGTATGATTGCGAGTACCACCAGGTGGATGAATCACTCATTTTGATAGGACATCTTTAATTTTGTTTTTTTTTGCCCAGTTTCTCAAAATGAGAGACTTTTTTGTTATGTGGTATGTTAGACTAAATCCTGTACGCCACGCTTTTGTTATTAAGAATGCTGAAAAGAAAAACTGTTCTGAAGGCGTTTTGGTTAATGGTAGTACAGTCAATTTTGTTTATGCTGTTGCAATTGATGATGCTGGAAAACTGGAAACTTTTACATGTTGTGAATATCTTGGAGTTATCAAGTACATTCGGTATAAAACATCTTTTGAGGACCATCATTTTTGGGGAGAGCCAATAACAGAAAAACAATTTAAACAGGAATGTCCAAATGTATATGGTTAAATATGGTAGCTCTGTCCATTTGTTTTTAGAGGAAAATGATCCCCTTCCTAAAATAGGGGTTTTGGTCAATGGAGTCATTATAAAGTATTCAATTCTAACCAGAAGCAAGAAGATACTCAAGCCCTATTGGGATAATGGAGAATTGAATTATGTTGGGGAAGGAATTGGTTGGATAACTGACAATCTGGAAAAAGCCCAAATGACACATAAGTATTTGGTGAATTGTAAACTTATACAAGTGCCTGAAAAGGTTGTTTTGGGAGGATTTATTCCTGATGAGTTTATGGAATAAATCACTCGTTTTGATATGAGCAAGAAAACTGTAACATATTTTGTACTAGCAAAACCTAGACATGGGTTTAGTGATAAAGATGGAGGGAAAACGGAAGCAATTCTTGTCAATGGTCAATCATGTTATGTAGATTTTGTTGTTGAGATGGACGACAAATACAGCGTCAAAGTTTTCTTTCGAGATGAAACAAAGGTTTACGTTGGGGCGGTTGAAGTATTAGTTTACTACGATATGGGCAGTCTGCCTTGGTTCAAAGGAAAAACTATGGACGAGTCTGAGTTTGAAGAATGGAAGAAGAAAAAAATCGAAACTGTCCCAGAATCCAAACAGTAATAGCATAAAGTTATCGGTAAGGGAAAACAAGGGAAACTAACAAAAAGGAAAACGAAGATGGCAACGAACGAGACGAACAAGGGTGGCAAGAAGGGTGGGAAGGGTGCTCCGTTGTCGGTCCAGATTGACCGCATCAAGGCCAAGATGACCCCCGACATGATTGCAGAGGCCCAGGCCCTGGCGACCAATAAGCGGCTGGAAGTCCGCTTGGCGTTTAAGCTCCTGAAGGTTGACCGTGGCGGTCTGACGGCTCGCCAGCATGGGACCTACAAAGAGCTGGCTGCCAAGAATCAGCAGTTGGCCGATGAGTGGAAGAAAGATCGGCTGACTGAGAATGCCGCGAAGAAAGCGGCAAAGGTAAGCAAGGGGAAGGCGGTCAAGGCGTAAGGATTTCATTTCTCTTGTATGGAAGGGAGCCCTTTGGCTGGGGGCTCCCTTCCCTTTTTCTGGATAGACTACAAATAAACGAAAGGTGAAGTTATGGAATCTGGCCCTATCTTTGTTATGATCGTTTTAGTCCTTGTTTTGATTATCATTTTTCTCAAACCATTCAAAGGTTGTTTGCTTGAAACAGATGAGCAGATAGTCAAACGTCGGGAATCTAATAAAAAAGCACAAGAAGAAGTGCGGCTGACATCAGGTTGGATGAATGCAGTTAAAGTTCTAATTGTACTTGGAATTTGGATTGGAGTTATGATTCTGGTTGTTGGATTTAGAGCACTTTTTTGAATTCACTCAAATTGATATTTGGAGCATTGGTTTTTTCTTTTCTGCGTTTTTTATCCCAGAAATGAAAAATTTCGCAGCATAAAAAAGAGAAACAACAATATTACTTTCATCGAAGGCTAAAACCATGCCTCAAAAAGAATTGCCCAAATTAACATTTCTCGGGGCCTCTATAACTGCTGCTCTTTTGCTTAAAAAAACAGGCATACAAAGTTTTGAGCAAGACCTCAAGACATATAAATTCTTCCAGCATATTGATGCTGTTGAATGGGCTTTTCGGGCTTGTCCTAAAGACGTTTTTGACATAGCCAAAACAATTCATACCAAAGGATATTTTTCCAATGTCCAAAGAGATACTTTAGGACTATGGATTGGGGAAGTTATCGACCAACTTGAATCTGGAAATATTGAATTCCCTATGAGTTGGTTGGGAGAAATTTATTCCCCAGAAGAAACAAAAGTCGAACCTCATACAATAGCATGAAAAAGAAACATAAAATACGATCACCTATTTTTAAGGATTTGCTTTCAAGACGCAATTCGGTAACGCCTAATAAGAAAGATAAATCCAAGGATCGTAATTCCAAAATAGCCCAGAAAAAGAAAAACAAAGATATAAACGAATAAGAGAATCTTATGAATAATGTTCAAGTCCACTTTGAATTGGGATGGGTCATTATCGTTTTAGTATTAATTCTGATTTCTTTTTGCGTTAAATGGGTAGTCGAATGGTGGAATGAAACATGAGACAAGAATTGATATGGATGCCTCAGAAGTCGGAAACTGAACTTCACGCGTCTATTAGTTGGCCCGATGGTAAATCGGTGCCCAAACGAGTATGGACTTTGATCGGTCCAGAAACGCCTTCTCTCCCAATTACGCCAAGGCATTTCTACAACGCATTTTTGGAAGACAAGACTCACGACTGGACAATTTCGAATGGGCGACTCTTTTACTACTCACGATTGACTGATGGCGGAGTCTGGCTGCTGCTTGAGTGGGATGAATGACTAATCACTCGTTTTGATATATAAGAACAAATGATGGCCCAGAAAAACAATAACAACGACATAAAAGAATAAGGAGAATTCCAATGCAGGTCGTAATGACTGTTACAGGCGAAAAAACAACTCATGAAATTTCAGAATTGAAAGGACAATGCCCTACACTGGATGCTTTCCTTGAAGATGACTATGTAACAGAAATGACAACTCGTTCAGCAGGGCATGGATTTATACAAGTTACCTATAGAAAAATAGGGACTCCACAGGGAGATATGTGCGAAAAAATGAGCGAAAGTGCAGACAAAACCAGTTTATTTTTGGGGTTGATGAAGCATGGGATAAATCACTCGTTATGAAGCATGGAAGATAATTCACTCGTTTTGATATTAGGAGACGTACTTTGGGTCTATGGCCTAAACCAACTTGGTCTGAGAAATACATTGCTGCCTGGATTACTCTCTTGGAAAGTGTTGTTACTATTCTTTCTTTTGCGTTTTTTATCCCAGAATGGAGTCTGGATTACCGTTGTATGATGTTGAGAAAGAGAATGAATAAGTCTCGCTTTCTTAAAGACAACAATGTACAATAAAGTAGCAGATTTCTTGTATGTAAAATTTCGCAGACTGGCTTTTGTCGCTATCTGTTACTTGAGTCTTTGTTAAAGGCAGGGTAACATATGAATATTTTCTACTACAAAGATGTTAATAACAGCAAAATCATTTGGTCCCACGCCTATGATATTGGGACTTTTCTATCCGTGATTGATGAGGATTTCAAAAAGGCAACAGGGATTGATCCGATTAAGGCCAAAAACGTAGTCGTATTCTGGAAAAACGCAAAAGATTCGTTTGAACCAGTATGCCTTGAAAGACACTCGAATTGATATGAGGTACTAATGGGTCCAGCGAAGTGGTTACAAACGAATTACCAAGAAGAAGGATCGAATGGTTGTCTCTGTCTATTTTGTAAGGGATACTTTACTTCTTCTGATGGTGAAATGAGAGGCCAGCCCTGGAGAAGTAATCAAAAATGGCGATTTTGTCCTTGGTGCGGAATTGAGTGGGTTGGAGAGCATCTAGCAAGTGAAAAATCAAAACGTAGAAAAGAGCTTATATACAAGGCCAGAGAATTGGAAAGCGAACAGCATGTACGTCCTCCAATATGGGAGATTCAACGAAGAATTATTTGGCCTGGAGATCCTCCCACTGAATGGCATTCGTCGGGGTATTGGGTACGCGAACGTAAAGATGTTGTAAGTTACTACAAGTCTCTTGTAGAAACAGAAGACGAAATGGACGAATACAGGGTTGTAAGGATTTACCTTGACGGAAAAATAAAAGAGGTTTTAGGCCCAGAAAGGGGTCGTGGATGGCTTAAATGTGGGGGATGCGGGACAAAGTATCAGTTTATTAAAAAGGATCGTTGTCCGAGATGCGGAAGAATGGAATAGACAAATAAGGAGTCTTCTTTCTGTCTCCTGGACAGGACAACCGATATTCCTTCTCACCATTGAAATTTAGGGGGTGGCAAGGTGTCCAAGTATCGGGGAAAGAAGATTCCTTTTTTGTCTTGAATGAAAATAGTTATGAAAGGTCAAAAATGGAAAAGGAACTAATTGAACGTATCAATAAGGCCTTGGCTCATGTATTGAAAATGACGGACTTTCCAGACATCAATGGCGTTACTCAGACTCCAAATGGTCTGACTTTTTTATTTCATGATTCTGATCCTAACAGGGATGTAACAACCCAGTGGAGAGTGGCAATTTCGCCTGTTATTTGCCATAGCCATCCCTGACAATATGGAGATATCAGATGGCATATGATGGTCTTCCTTGGACAAGCAAAGAGACTGAGAGAAAAAACCAAGGCAAGTTCGCCCTACGAGAAGCTGTGACTCAATTAAAGCGGGCTGCGGATTATCTCGAAAGCCATATACTTCGGGTGATGACATCCGAGAACCCCCTCTTTTTAATCGTCTTACTGGCGAGCCCGAAAAATGGGACGCTATCTGTCGAGATATAGACCACGCCTTAACCCTAGTCAGGTCTGGCAAAGTAACCTTTATCAGCTTTGACCACGACCTAGGACAAGGGGAGGACAGGGATGCGATTGTTGTTGCAAAAGAAATAGAAAAATTGGCTGCCCAGAAGGAAATCCCCCCTATTGATTATTGTATTCATTCGGGTAATGTCATAGGGGCAGGCAATATCGATGCAGCTATGAAATCTGCATGGCGATTTTGGAAAGGTAACACTGTATGACTACCTCAGATTTACTAAAAACCAGAATTGAGCTTGAAACATTGATAACACGGAGAGAAGCGTTATTGGCTAATAATCGAAAAACTAATGACCCCGATCATTTGTATGGAGAAAAAGAGTTTTTTGAGATCGAAAACGAAATGTTGGAGCTAGTCAGCAGATTCGATCCTGAACCCACTAATTGCAGTAGGTGCGGTTGCGAATTAAGAAACGGAGAATGCCAAGACTACGGGTGCAGAATTCACGGATAGGTCACTCAATTTGATATGGTCTTCTTTTTTTGCGTTTTTATTCCCAGAATTACGAAAAAAAAACGCAAAAAGAGTAGGAGAACCAAAATGACATACAGAGAAGTTGCTAAAATCATCAACAGTATGACCGACGAACAAAAGGATTGCGATATTGCAATCCATGATGGTCGTACTGATGAAGTAATCAGCAGTGTAGCTGACCTCGACAACGGGTGTAAGGCTATTCAATTTGTAACAGACTGGGCCAAGGCCCCAAAGTTGGCTCAATTTGTTGATGGGGTATTAGACGACGATCATCCATTTTTTGTCATTTAACCCCAGAAACTAGACCCAAAAACATAGGACAATACTATGTCATACGAAGGATACGAACAGATACTTTGCAAGAATGGGCATTATCATACCGTTGATGCAATGGAAGTTGCATATGACGATACCTTTAATTCGTCCTGGCGTTGTAAAGACTGTAATGCCCCAATGGCATGGATTCATTCTGTCGATACAACTAATGACGCGGGTACTCCCGCCTATTTAGAACTCAAAACCGCAGCAGAGTTTTGTGAATGCGGTTGCGGCAATATTCACGTAAAAACTCCTGGGACATATCATATTCCAACAGGAGTCGGGCACCTTATCGAATGAGGTCACTCGTTTTGATATGCATTGCTTAAAACTCATACCACCACGTCATGGTTTCTTTGATACCACAACCAATTCAACGGCAACTCCTGGCTGTCTTGTTAATGGCGAATTTACAAAAATACATTTTGCCGCTGATCTAAATAACATAAATACTTATTCTTGGAAAGAAACAAACAGAGAATACGTCGGGGCTGTTTCATATCTGTTTTATGAAGCAATGCCTGATATGGCTGATTGGGGAATATTTATTACAACGGAGCAATTTGAAAAAGAAACTGGTAAAAAATTCCCAGAATTAGTCACATAAAAACAATATGTCTATGAAAACAACCAAACCAAGTCGTACTTTGTTTGTAAAAAACCATCAGAAGAGAAAACTGTCCAATTGGAAAAAACAACAAAAGGAAAACAACAGAGAAACAAAAAATACCGCACTAGATGAATTAGACAGGGGAATCAAAAAACTAGAAGACCACGTTGGCATAGTAAGCCAAGACGTAGCAAGAGCAATTGCTGAAGAAATGTCTCCCGTAGAAATACGGCTGGCTTTTCTTTATATGCTCAAAAAAGAATGGAAAAAACAACCTCCACCAGAACCAACAAAAAAAGAAACAAACCAAAAAGAACCGTTTCAATTGAGACTCGTAAAAACAGAAGAATAAATTCACTCATTTTGATAGCGAGATGAAAATGATAACCGAACAGAACGCAAAAGCCGAATTCGAGAAATGGTATCTCAAGACCTTTCCTCTGCCAAACGACATCAACAAGCCGTTATATTGGCGAGCTTTCTTGGCAGGGTTGGATGCCGCGTATTTAGAACGGGGCATTCTTCTCCCTGAATCGAAGGGATTTCATCCTGAGGACATCGAAACAACCTGTATCCCATTATAAGGGAATTCTCCCAGAAAAACAAGAATTAACAGGTTAACAATATGATTACATTACAAAAAATGTCTGTAGAAAAATGGGACAATCTCCTAAACTCTCTTGGTATGTTTTATGAATCCAAGAGAGGACAGTTTTCGTTATTCTTTGTGACAATTCGTCGCAATGGAGGGGGCCTAGCTAGTCAAGGAAGCGGCGAAACGCTGCAAGAAGCTATTTATTCGGCTGCAATGGGCCAGAATATAGACTGGTTTGCTGCTCAAGACAAAATAGACAAAAAAGAATGGGAAGCAATTTGTCACCTTTAATGCTTCCCAGAAATCCCCAAAACTAAGATATCACTTAAAAAAACCAAAACTGAGGGGAGACACAAAAGTCTCCTCTCTTTTTTTGAGCACTAAAACCAAGCACTCATCTTGATATTTTTTCCATCAGTCGTTTATTATACGAAAATCTCTTCCCAGAAATGAACGAAAATCCTACTTGTAATTAAGCAACCGAGTAAGGTTGCGAAACCATCTGAAAGGGAAACAAATGGGTAGACGTAAAGGTTCTTGTACTTTGTCGGATCAAATCTTGGCTCTCGAAAGTCAGGTTGGGCGAAAGGGAATGGCCGAAGCCCAATTACTGGCGGCAACAAAGCCATTGGTCATCAAACTGGCTTTCAAGTACGTTGGAATGGATCGGGTGCAACTTTCAGCACGGGAGATAAGACTCATCAATTCTCTCCCAATCGAGACAGGTGAGCGCCTGCGCACTCTCTTGTTGGAAGCGAAATCCGCCGCCAAGTGTCAAAAAACGGCTGCAATTCCGGCAAATCTTCTGAAGAAATCATCCAGAAAATCGTTTCAGCCCACTTTCCATTCAGGAAAAAACGAAATGATAAGGAAATCGTTTCGGGTTGCGTCAGCAGGAATGAAAGTGATGGGGCGAAAAACAAAGTAACGTGTCCTTTCAGATGGCAACGGGGCAGTCTCGACAAGGAACTGCCCCGTTTGCTTTGACTTCACATATGACACTCATTTTGATAGATTATTATCCAGGATACTGATCCCAGCAGATTGTTTGCCCAGAAAGTTAAAATAACAACAATATGAATTGAAAGGAATAAGTCATGGCATATATCTCAACTCAAGAAGCGGACCAATATCACGAGGCAAATCGTAGAGCCAGGGCCAGAGAAGCTCTTGAACTGGAATATCTGCAACTCTGCGAATCACTGGAAAGGGAAGCAACCCAACAAGGTTTCGAGCGGTTTTACCGTGACCCTGCACTACAACGGCAAATGAGAGAAACAGTAGCACAGCTCGGACAACAAACGAGTGGATAATCACTCATTTTGATAGTCTGATCGCTGTACAGATCAAAATTTGTTGTTTCAACCCAGAAAATCAAAACAACAGGAATTATCAACATGTACAAAGTAACAGCCCAAATAAATAACGGAAATCCGTGCCCGAAGCATGAGGAAGATGCATGGAATTATGAGACAGAAGAATTCTCAACTCTCACAGAATGCATTTCTTTTCTGTTAGAAAAAGAAGCATTCGGTTTCTCAATCTGGAAAGATGACAAAGAAATCGCTAACGACTTCCATATCCATTGTGGAATTGCAAGTCCGGATTCTGAGGATTAAAATGCGACTTTATCGCTTAAATAACCGCAGCAACAATCCATATTGGGTTATCGCTCCCGATACGGCAACAGCTATAGCTTATTCGGTTTCAATTGGTCGAGCAAAAACCCATCAAAATGTAAAAATAATTGGTGATCAAACCGATTTTTATCTCGAACAAGAAAAGAACAATCCAACAAATCTAGCCGATCTTTTAGAAGGCAATTTGATTGGAATTGCTTCTTTTCGGATTGGCCTCCAGCGTACTTGGCTCCTGCGTCAAACTCTCACTCATCTTGATATAATCCTGCTATCTTGAGTCTTTTTGTTTGTTAGTCCCCAGATTAACAGAGTAAAAAGGAATTAAGATATGAAAACCCGATGGATACCAGTAACCGAACGTCTACCTGAATTGATTATGGGTCATTCTGGTGACGATGTACTTTGTTGGACAAAAGACGGTCCAGTTATTGGAAGATATGCCAATTTTCACTTTACAGGTCTGAAATGGATAGAAACCACAAACGACGAAGAAATCCACCCAACTCATTGGCAGCCAATCGAGCCTCCAGGTTGACTTTCACTCATTTTGATACAATCATACATTCTTCGAATTTTTCTTTTGCGTTTTCCCAGAATCCTCATAAAAAAACGCAAATAAGAAGAAAGGAAACAACAATGGTACAGATAGTAAGAATCAAAAGAAAAGACCTAGTCGAGTTTCTCAAGGCAGATACTCTCAGAAAAGGAAAAATGCTCCTGGTTACTTGGCCTCGTTTGACCGACAAAAAAGTCAATGGCGAAATCGTAGAGCCAAAAGGCTCTGCAATCCAACGCCGTTTAATCCTCCGCTCAGATTGGTCAAAACCAACCCCATCGGGATCGTTTGAGCCAAAAGGCGGCAGAATGTTTAACGCCTCGTCCGATTCCGTAGTCAAAACCGCAAAAGAAAAACATAACCTTTTCCTGTTTATGTCGCTGGAAGGGGTTACGCATCCCCAAGGGGAATCCGATCATCCCGTCAATGTACCTCTAGACAGAGTTAACGAAATCCAAGATACAAAAGAGTCAGTTATCTACAGAGTAGTAGAATAACCAAGACTCTAAACCCTTCCGATAAGCCCTGACAAAGGTTGTTGGGGCTTAAACCCTAGGGCAAACATATATCAAATTGAGTGAAATAAGGTGCCGACAGACCATAAAAAATCTTCGACAAACCAAAAGAAAAAACCCAGAAAGACTCAGGCAAAAACATATCATTGTTGCGATTGAAACCGAAAACCCCAAACCCAAAGGAGAAAAAAAATGATCCGACTCACAAACGCAGGCCAAATCAAGGCTACCCTCGATATCTGCTCTCAAGTCATGACTGCCGAAGAACTCGCTGAGAAGTCTACTAGCCGTCTCATCAATCGGTCGAGGACGGTTGGCGACAGACTGAACGCAGGTCTCGTCAATATCAACTCCAGGGCGGCGATGGTCGAGGTCAACGCCGAGATGATCGCGAGTCAAGTCCAGACCACCTATTTTACCAAGATCGAGACAAAGAAGCTGGTCAAGGCCATCAAGACGGCTCTCGTCAGTCTCGCCAAGACAAAGGGATGGACTGTTGCGGAAAAGGATATCCCGCTTTTCGTCCAATGCGACCGAGAACTCTCGGACAAAATCGGTACGCTTCTCAAGGGCAAGCTCCGCTTTTCGGCGGGGGAATTGGTCGAGACGACCAAACCCTCTCAGGGCGATGGGGAATAGACCCGACCATAGGGTCTAACGGGGCAAACCCCGTCTGGATGACCTCCAGACGGGGTTTGTTTTGTTTCCAATATCATATCAATTCGAGTGAAATAAAATTGTCCCAGAATGAAAAAAAACGCAGAATAACAAATAGGAGAAACAAAAAATGACAAGCATAGCCGATCAATTCAGACTCAAATTTGAACCCGCAAACTGGATAAAAAAAGCTCCAGAGAAAATTAAAGCTCTGGTAAATAAAATCAAATTCACAGCAAAAAGTCCTGTCCTAAATAAAAGAATCCGTTGCTGGTCTCTTGCAGTCAAAAAAGATGAATCCTGTGTTTATGTCATAGGGTTCGATCTATGTCAGACAAATTATCAAGTATTTTCAATCAACGTTGATATGAAAAAGCGTCTGGTTTATGCCTGTGCGGTTGAAGGATGGCTGAAATTGGATATTGACGATTCCGAAACCGAATATGTCAATTGCATCAATATCAGACATTCAAGACATTACAGCCCCGAATTCGCTGCAATTCATAATGAGGCATGGATTGATCACTCATATTGATATTGAAGGAGAAACTAATGGAATTTTGGCCAAGAAATGAATACCCCTCTCCATACAATCTCAACGACCTCTTTGAGGACGTACTTAAATACTTGGCTAAACATCCAAAAGCCCCCAAAACGCAAGTACATAAACATTGTGTTGCTCTTTATGGGGCATGCTCATATTGTCATGTCGAGGCAGTTTGGCCGCTAGTCAAACAATACCTAAAGCCATATCAGGAAAAGAATCTGCCAATCCCAAAAGACTCCTTCTAATAACTCACTCATCTTGATATCCTTGTAACTTCTCCCAAAAAAAATGACAAAAAAAAGAATTCGACCTTCCCAGAATCCTAAAACAGAATGCATACCATTATTGGGGATGACAATGGTTGTTAAACCCAATAAGGCCAAAAGCTAGGAGAATGTAAAATGGCAAAGACCTATCAGAAAGACGGCAAGGATGTAATGTCAATGACCATTCTGGCTGCCGTTGTTTTCACCCGTAACCTGCTCAAGGCAACCATTAAGGATGCCACCGAATTCTGCGACAAGATTCGGCGTTTCAACTTCGATACCCGAGTCAACGCTGTCGCCAACGTCGTTGGCTATCACATGATGAAATCCACGATCAGCTCGGACGGATTCGGGGACTGGATCACGGTCGCAACAGACCTGAAGAAAACAGGATACTTTTCAGATACCGAACCAAATGATCTGGCTGTAATCCTGAAAACCTGCTGGACTGATTTGATTAACCCCGAAAATCCCGCTGGCGGATTCAGTCCCGATGAACTGTATGGGACAATAACCCTGTCAGAGAAGTATCAGCCACCCAAAGCCTGCGAAGGCGACTGCGAACATTGCCAGCCAGACGAAGATGCCCACGAAGACCCCGAAAACGAAGATCCCGAAAACGAAGGGTAACAATACTCCTAGCCACGTCCAACAGAAACCCTCGCCCTATCGGCGGGGGTTTTCTGTTGCTGGACATATCTATATCAATTCGAGTGATATCTTGCGATGGCTGTGCTACCTGGTTGAGGCCATGTCGGTCATCCAGATGGAGGGCAAGGACAACCCATTTGCAGGCAGGACAACCCAGGTTGTAGCGACACTCATATTGATATGAGGAGTGACCAGGTAAGACAAATAATTTTATGCCTGTGTATGGAAGTCAATAGTTATATGAAGAATGATATAGAAGTAAAGTAATAATAAAATAAATAAAATTATACTTTATTAAAAAATTACTGAAAGGACATAAGAAAAGGCCCCCCGGTTCGAGATTTATCGATATGGGAACCCATTGCGGAGGGGTTTCCCCGGAGCTAGCAGTGACTAGTTCCGTTTTTTCAAATGATAAATTTTTTATTTATCAGCATTTCAAATATATAGGGGGTGGAGGTATGGGGGGTTAAAATATAGTA
>Ga0172379_10002448_pt1 | contig 32721 bp, 30 predicted proteins | sample GrowelOW334metaG_FD_119756 | JGI IMG/M metagenome (GOLD analysis project Ga0172379, IMG submission 119756) | Groundwater microbial communities from an aquifer near a municipal landfill in Southern Ontario, Canada - Groundwater well OW334 metaG | ecosystem: Environmental > Aquatic > Deep...
ATCCGGGCCATTGCCGGAGCTAAGGAAGATGCTGACAGGCTGTTTGGCGCGGCCATAAGGGCAAAGCTGTTGCTGATCCCTGTGGCCATCTTATCGTCACTTGGCTACGGCATACTGACTGGCCAATCAGCTTTGATCATGGCCACAATCGCCGTAGCCAGCATGGCCATGGCCGCAGACGCCATCCATTTGATCTTGTACGGGTCGTTGCGTGGCAGGCAGAATCTAAAGCCTGAAGCCATTGGCATGTTCTTGGGACAGGTCGTAACAGCGTCAATCGCCATCACAGCCGCAGTCTTGGGTTGGGGGCCGATTGGCTTGGCTGTTGCTTTGTGCGCCGGGAGTTTTTGGAACGTGGGCTGGTCATGGCACAATGCCAAAAAATTGGGCGTGGTCATACTCAAACCCCAAGCCATGCACTTCAGTGCTTTGGCCAAGCAAGCTTTGCCGTTTGCCATTGCCGGCATATCCGTCAAAGTCTACTCATACGTGGATAGCTTGATGCTGCAGGCCTATCAAGGCGCAACAGCAGTCGGTTATTATGCGGCGGCCTATAAGATGACTTATGCCATGCAATTTTTGCCTCTGACTTTTTCGGCCGCACTTTACCCGGCGCTCGCATCTGCGTTTTCAGAGCATGATGAAAAGAAACTCAAATCAGAATTCAACGGAGCCTTAAAACTCATGGCAGCCATTGCTTTTCCGATTGCAGCTGGCTTATCTGCCTTGGCGCCAAGGTTCATGCCCTTGCTGTACGGTCCGAAGTACATGGCATCTATTCCGGCCATGGAGGTTTTGCCCTGGGTTTTGATTCCGATATTTTTAGATTTTCCGGTTGGCGCGCTCATGAACGGTTCAAATCGTGCGCATTTAAAAACAATGGTCCAAGTCAGCACCATGGTCATCAATGTCATCTTGAACGCGATCCTGGTGCCCATGTATGGCCCGGTTGGCGCGGCTTGGGCAGGCGTGTTCAGTTTCTGGGCGCTGTTTATGATGGGCACGACTTTTACTTATAAGACTGCGGGTGGCGCCTGGGAAATGGCTTGGATTTTATTGCGTTCAATGCTAGGCGCGGCCATTGCATACGTCGCTTGGAAATATGTAGGCGGAATCATGCCTTTTGCCATGTCCGCTGTATTCGGAGGAGCAATCGCGATCGCGAGCATGTTTGTTCTGAAGTTGATCACAGTCCAGGACGTCATGCCAGTCTGGCACGCAGTAAAGGAAAAAGTATCCAGGAGGCAGGATGACATTCATGAAGAATAATCCGCGCCTGGTTGGCCTGACCTTTGATTATCCGCCCATGAGGGGCGGCGTTGCGCGTTATTTGTCGGATTTGGTTGATGCATCCGACGGCAACATTGAGGTCAAAGTGCCGTTTGAACACCCGAGCTACGAGCTACGAGCTACGAGCTACGATGTGCAGCGAGTTAATTTCTGGTGGATTGTTTGGCCCAAGTGGCTGCCTTTGATCAAGCGATGTTTGGAGATTCCAAAGGACAAAGTAATACTCGTCTCGCATGTTTTTCCTATTGGTACTGCGGCCTGGCTGTCCAAGTTTTTTGGCGGGCCAGAATTTGTTGTGCTTTTTCACGGTACAGACCTGAAACGCGTAAACTCTCGCTGGAAAAAGTTTTTGTTGAATAGGATTTGCAAGAACGCGAAAGTGTTGATCGCGAATAGTCAGGCAACGGCGCAAGCACTTAAGCGGCTTTGTGCAACTGCGGAGCCTTTAATTCTTACCCCAGGGCTCAAGCCATTCGCCATTCGCTATTCGCTATTCGCTATTCGCCAGGAGTTTGGCATCAATGAAAATGCGAAAGTTATTCTGTCGGTGGCGCGCTTGGTTGAGCGCAAGGGGATTGATACTTTGATTGCAGCAGCGCCTGGAATTTTAGAAAAACATCCAAACACTGTTTTTGTAGTGATTGGTAATGGGCCATATGCGCAGGTTTTGGAATCGCTCGCAGAAGTAAATGACGTCCAAATCAAATGGATCAAGGACGCGAACGATGAAGATGTGCGCAAGTGGTATGCGGCAGCTGATGTTTTCTGTTTGCCTGCGCGCGAACAAACTGATGATGTTGAAGGCTTTGGCATCGTGTTTTTGGAAGCTGCTTATGCAGGCTTGCCAGTCATCGCGGGCAAGGGCTGGGGAACGAGTGAAGCTGTGGTTGATGGCGAAACTGGTTATTTGATTGCGCCAACAGCTGATCAAGTCGCAAACAAAATCATCAAACTGCTCGATGATCCTGAGTTGGCGCAACGCATGGGTCAAGTCGGCAGAGAGAGAGTTGAACGCGAGTTCAAGTGGGAGGATCGATGGAGTGCGCTGGCAAATAAACTGAATTCTACCAACTGTCATCCTGAACGAAGTCATACGGAGTTGAAGGATCTGGGCCGTTCTGCATTACAGTCCAAGCCAGATCTTTCGACTTCGTTCGTAGAACTTACTCCGCTCAAGATGACAAAAGGTGATGATATAGCAGTTGTCATCCCTTGTTGGAATCATGCGAAAGAATTGGATGAGACGTTAAGCGCGCTTGAGCATCAAACACTTCAGCCTAAAGAGGTGGTGGTGGTTGATGATGGATCAACTGAAGATGATCCGAAAAGCATCGTAGATGAACATGCGAAAAAGTTGAATCTCAGGTTTTTTAGGTTTGATGTCAACAAAGGCGCGCCAGTTGCTCGGAACAAAGGCGCTGATATGACAAGTGCACCGTATATCATTTTTTTGGATGCGGACGCCACGCTCGTGCCAGAGGCTTTAGCTAAGATGTGCAATGCTTTGGAACAGCACCCAGAAATTGGCTTTGTTTACAGCAATTTCAAGTGGGGAGGCAAGTTGATGAAAAGCAAAGAGTTTAGCCTTGCAGCTCTTCGAAAAATGAACTATATTCACACAACATCTTTGATCCACAGAGCAGTCTTGCAACCTTTTGATGAGAGCTTAATAAAATTTCAAGATTGGGATTTATGGCTCACGCTCGGAGAGAAAGGCGTAAAAGGCAAATGGTTGAATGAAACACTATTCAGTATCACTGAAAGAAAAAGCGGCATGAGCCATTGGCTGCCTGCGTTCGTGCATAAATTGCAGTGGCCGATTCTGGGATGGACACCGAAAGAGATTAAGAGATACAGGGGGGCAGAGACTATCATAAGGAAGAAACACAACATATGAGAAATGGAAAAGACTTACAACTTACAACTGACAAGAGTAACCTGGCAACTCTTGTAAGTTGTCAGTTTATAGTTGTCACTCTGTTATGAAGGATTTGCATATAGTAATCGTGAGCTGGAATACGAAAAGCGCTTTGGAGCGCTGTTTGAAGTCTTTGCCTGATGCGTGCAATGGTTTGGATTGGGAGTGCCTAGTGGTTGATAATGCTTCAAAGGATGGCACGCCCGAAATGATGAGCAAGATAATCACTCAGGAAGAGAGGATCGATTTTATTGCGAATGATTCGAACATTGGTTTTGCACGCGCGCAGAACCAAGGCGCTGTCCAGCATAAGGCAAGATATATTTTATCGCTCAATCCAGATACTGAGTGCCCGCCGAAATCATTAGCGCGCCTCGTTCATATTGCTGATGAGAAGATTGAGGCTGCGATTATGGGGCCGATGCTAATCAATGCCGATGGAAGCTATCATGAAAGTGTACGAAGATTCCCAACGTGGAAAGATCAGTCTCTTATACTTTTGAAATTGCATAATTTTTTTCCGCAGTGGCAAGTCTTCAAAAAGTATTTCTGCAACGATTTGAACAAAGATAAAGAACAGAAAGTTGATCAGGTCAAAGGAGCGTGCTTTTTGGTGCGCCAATCTTTTTGGGACCGGGTGCATGGTTTCGATCCGCGCTATTTCATTTGGTTCGAGGAAGTTGATTTGTGCAAACAGGCATATGAACAGGGTATGACTGTGCGGTATGAGCCGACTGTCAAAGTCATCCATCATGGTGGCTTATCCTTCAGCCAAGTGTTTTCCATAAAAAAACAACGCTATTTCAATTCCAGCCTGAGGAAGTACATGTACAAATGGCATGGTTTTTGGTCTTGGCTGGCCGTGACGCTGTTAGGTCCTATTTCCATGGCCCTGGCTTGGGGCGTAGCAATTTTGGGCTTGGGACCTAAACCGCCGAAAGAATTGATCGAAGAGTTGGCTGAAGCCGAGCAACAGGACAAAAAAAGAAAGAAAACAAACAATCTTAAAATGCTTTTGGTTTGGTTCGCTGGATTCATGCTGATCGAAATCCTATCATTTTCATTCTTCAGTTTTCCGATCGCCAATGCGATATTGACTGGGCTGATATTTATCGCGATGGCAATCCTAGCCTATTCTGAGCCAGCACTGGCACTGGTATTGGCTGGCAGTGAGCTGATCATCGGCGGCTTTGGCTATACTTTTTATTTTCCGGCGGGCGACTTCAGGGTGTCTTTGCGCATGGCAATCATGGCTGGGTTCATGCTTGGCTGGGGAATCAACGGAATAAAAAACAGGATTTGGCAATATTGGAAATTGAGCGAATTGTTCTTGTTCCAGGCTTGGGTGTTCGTGGCCATAATGGTCTTGGCTGGCCTGGCACAGGGCTTGATCAAGCATCAACCGTATATTTTTCAGGACTTGAATGCTTGGTTGTTTTTAGCATATCTCATCCCGACGCTTGATATTGCCCACAGATTCCCAGCCACCCTGAAAAAACATGCAAGCATTGTTTTTCCTGCGGCCTTGGCTTGCATCAGCCTGAAGATCCTTGCGACTTTCTACATTTTTACGCATTCAATGCAAGGCTTGGCCATGTATTGGTATGACTGGGTGAGGGATACGCTGGTGGGCGAAATCACTCCGGCCGGCGGACAGATATATCGGGTCTTTTTCCAATCCTCAATCTATTTGCTGTCCATACCTTTATTGATTTTTGCTTGGTGGGTCGAGGATGTCTATCAGAAAAGCTCCATCAAACAGCAATGGAAAAAATATGAGAGCGAGGGTTGGCGCAAAAAGATGGTGCCCTGGGCCTGGGTAATCTCTACTGCAGTTTTGCTCATCAGCTTATCGCGAAGCTTTTGGTTGGGCGAAGCTGCTGCTGGTTTGTTCGTGTTCATCCTGTCCGTTGTTCATCTCAAGAATCTGCCTTTTAAAGCCGCTGCATATGCTTTGGGTGGATGTGTCGGGGCATTCGTACTCGTTGCCGCAATCATGTATTTTCCTTGGCCGAATTGGCAAGGAGGATCGCTATTGGGCATGTTCCAGAGCAGGGGAACAGTGGTTGATGCAGCAGCCTCCAGCCGGTGGAACTTGTTGCCTGCCATGATGGCTGAAATCAACCAAGAGCCTGTTTTGGGCAATGGCTTCGGCAGTACAGTCACATACAAAAGCAATGACCCCAGGGTGCTGCAGAATAATCCGGATGGAATGTACACGACTTATGAGTTTGAGTGGGGTTGGCTTGGGTATTGGGTCAAGTTCGGAATTTTTGGGATAGCGATCATGGGTTGGCTGTTGATTTCCATGATTTGGCGTTTGCGTAAATCCCCATATGCTTGGTGGATCAAAGTCGGAGCAGCAGGCAGCCTGATCTGTCTGGCGGCTGTTCATATATTTACGCCATACTTGGATCATCCGCTGGGATTTGGCTGGCTGATCGGCATGGAAGGCTTTTTGGTTTTGTCTCATCCAGACGCTTGGAAAAATGAAGCAGAGTAAAAAATGATTGAAAAGATTGTTTTTAAAACACGAGTTGGATCCATGTTTGTTGAGACAGATGGTTTTTTTGTGATACGTCTGGATTTTGCGACGCAAGAGTTGACCTCCGCCGTCATCCTGAACGAAGCTCGGCGGAGTGAAGGATATCCACTGAATCGCCAAACTAAAATTTTTAATAAGGTTAAAAAACAAGTATCTGAATACTTTGAAGGCGAACGAAAAAGATTTGATTTGCCGATTAAATTGGATGGAACGGATTTTCAGAAAAAAGTCTGGAAAGCGCTTTTGACCATTCCGTATGGCAAAACAGCTTGTTATGACGACATCGCGAAACGTATCAAGATGCCAAAGGCTGTACGGGCTGTGGCAAGTGCAATTGGTAAAAATCCTGTGGCCATTTTTTACCCGTGCCATCGCGTAATACGAAAAAACGGGCAGATCGGCAAATATGCAGGAGGGGTGAAGATGAAGATAAAGCTTTTAAAACTAGAAAGAGTGATTTCCGGCTAAAAATTGTTTTGCAGTCATTGCTTTTTTCCCCTCAGGCTGGAGCTCTAGAATCTCTAGCGCCTTGTTGTCGCCGCAATTGACCACTAGTTTTTCATCTTGTGCGAATATTTCCCCATGACGCCTAGGACTCTTCAGGACGCCTAGGATTCTTGTCTTAAGTATTTTAATTCTTTTTTTGTTTGAAATCATCCAAGCGCTGGGCCACGGATTGTATGCGCGGATGAGGCGTTCGATTTCTTCTGCTGATTTTGACCAATCAATTTTCCCATCATCACGCTTAAGTAGTTTACAGGCCGTAGCCTTCGTATGATCTTGCTCGACGGGTTTCAGCTTGCCTTGTGCAAATTGATTCAAGACATCTGGTAGGTTTCGCGCTCCAAGTTCAGCCAAGCGGTCGTGCAGTGATTCGCCCGTATCATCGGCGAGGATTTCGGTTGCGGTTTGCGAGATGATCGGGCCATGATCCATAAGTGCATCCATGAGCATGATCGTAATGCCAGCTTCCTTGTCGCCGGCCGCAATAGCTGATTGCACGCACGAAGCGCCGCGCCATTTGGGCAAGAGAGACCCGTGGACATTGATCGGACCAATATTGGGCAAGTCCAAGACGCTCTGAGGAATAATCTGACCGTAACTTGCGACCACGAAAAAATCAGCTTTAAAGTCAGCGAGAGTTTTGAGTGCTTCTGTATCTTTGATTTTTTCAAATTGAAAGACAGCAAGCTTGTTTTCTTGCGCAGTGACTTTAATCGGCGGCGCTGTCATCACCTGGTGACGGCCGACTGGCTGGTCTGGTTGGGTGACCACAGCCTTCACGTCAAAACGCTGGTCTGCAAGCAAGGCTTTTAGGCTCGGGACTGCAAAGTCAGATGTGCCAAAAAAGACAATTGAATAGGACATATTTGATAGCAATCTTAGCATACAGGACTAACTCCTACTAAATCTTACCCTTATAACAAGGGGAAGACTTCTATTGATCAGTAACCTTCGTGTCCTTCCCTTGTCGTAAGGGAAGGACAGATTTGTCGTCATCGGCTAGAGGCAGCCCGCTGGGACGACAAATCAGGATGAGTTAGGACTTAGCAACAAAAAGCCCCCTTTTCAGAAAGGGGGATCAAGGGGGATTTGAGACTATCTCACCAGGTCGCACAGGACCTGAGGAGTTGAAACGCAAAGTTTTACATTTCGGACTTGGGTATGGCCTGTGACGGGTTGGTACTCCAAGTACGTCCCAGATCCAGGCGCTAGTGTGCCTACAACCCGCGACCTGCTCGTGATGGTAGGTGAGTGTTGAGGAGGCCTTTTGGAATCCGTGAAGAAGAGCGAATCCAGGATGCCGGTCTGGTAGTTGAGTATCATGTCCCCGTTTCGGCTGGGCTTGGAAAACGAATGGAGAATCGGCTTGGCCGGAGACTCGATGTCTTTCCAGTAGTCGAAGTCGCTTAGCTTGTGCGGCTTGCGCATGGCGACCGATGCCGGGAACTGCGCAATCGCGACTCCAAAGCCGCGCTGATCAACGCGGATGCCTATTAGCTGGTCTGTTGTGCAATTGTAGCGGATGCTCGTGATGCCTTCTTTGCCGGCCTGCGCATAGATGGGGAACAGCCTTCCCGTATCTGTGAGGTAGTATTGGCAGCAGAGCATGTTGACGTTGCCAGCCAGGTAAAACGGCTGGTTGGCTTTGAGACCAGCGTTTTTGGCCAGCGGCAGGGTTTGCCAAAGCGCCTGGCACAGCTCATCCGCTTCAGGATAGATGTCAGAAGCGTACGGGACTGGGGTTGAGGTCTCGATTAAGGTCAGGCCGACAAAGGGCGTGAAGGAGATGATTTCAAAGCCGCGCGCTGCGGCTTGCAGTTCTCCGCGCACTTCGTTCGCAGGGAGTTGCCTGGAGAAAGCAACTGCAATGCTCATGGTCGCCGGGTCGACTGACAGAGCAATGATTTGCTCGCAGAACAACCCCTGAGTCGCAAAGAAATCGCGAAACTCAGTATGTGATACCTCGAGTTTTTCCAATTTTGCCGGGGTCTGTGGGATCATGCGGCTTACCTCCGAGTGAGAGTGTCGAGGAACGTGAGAGCAAGGTTTTACATCTAAAATCCTGTTTGTGCAAGGGGTAGAAAAAAGACCTGCAGAGCAGGTCGATGAGGTTGGGGCGATCACATCTCGTTTGGATTCAGGCGGCGGATATCTTCCTGATTTTCCAGATTGAGCTTGTGTATCGGAAGACGGAAAGGCGCGCCTTCAGCGCTGACAACCTCCAAGCAAAGGTTGGGCATCTCTTGCTGAAGCACTAACAGGAGATTGTAGTGCTTGGCGCAAAACCTGAAGTGCTTCACGTCCACGATGGTGTGTTGGTGCGTATATATCCTCATGTCGCTTCCTCCTCTTCTAAATCGCCTACTGTCCTACGGGTCCTCAGAGTCCTGGGAGTCATGCTACCGTCTACGGTCTAAAAGCTATCGTCTAGCAATAAAAAAAGGTGCCTTTAAGCGCCGTAAGATTATGCCTAGTTCAACTTACTGTCAAGAAAGTCTGCCTTTGGTTATTTCGCTGGTTTTTTGAATAAACAAAATGCCATTCAAATGGTCAATTTCATGCTGGCAGGCTACAGACTGCAGGTTCTTGAGCTCCAGGTCAATACGGCGGCCGTGCCTGTCTATGGCACGCACCTGGACGCGTTTTGGGCGTTTAACCAGACCCCAGACGCCAGGGACTGAGAGGCAGCCCTCTTCGGTTTCCACCAAGACCTCGGAAGATTTGATTATTTCAGGATTGATGAGCACCTTTTTTTCATGGCCCAAGTCTAGGGCAATGATTCGGCGGTTGACTCCGACTTGAGGCGCGGCAATGCCAATGCCGTTTTCAACATGCATGGTGCGTACCAACTTGTCAGCAAAACCTTGGAATTCAGGGGTTGTGATTTCTGGTACAGGCACTTCAACAGACCGTTCATTCAGGGACGGCGCCGGGCGAGTAATGATCTCGAACGAGTCTGGCATAATTAGGCAGTTTAGCTGAAAAATGCGATTGGGTCAAGGTCTATCAAGCCAAAGGCTGTGAATGGCTCCAGGCATTGGATGAGCTCGTCCCTGGACAGGCTCTCTGGGGGCAAGAGATGGAAGACTTCGCGCGGTTCGCGGGTCTTGGGCCTGAACTCCACAGGATAGGGGCCCCTAAAAGACCAGCCTGGGAATTTTTCGCATATTTGAGCTATTTGTTGGGTTATTTCAGGCATGTTTGCCTCTTTACCCGGTACGATCAGTTTAACAATTTGGCGAGCTGGTGGGAACTGGAATTCAGCCCGTTCTTTAAGCTCAGTTTCCCAAGTCTTGGCCAGCCCCTCGGCTGTTAACCAGTTTGGAGCTTGGCCTACCAGCTCTTCTGGGCCTTGGACAACAAGTTCAGATTTTGCGACGCAAGATTGCGCGACCAACCTTCTAAACCCAATCACTAGTCTTTCTTTGCGGCGCATATCCTCTGAAAAACCACCAATGAACGACAGGTTGGTGAGGATAACTAAAGCGTTCATTGGAGGGGATTTGAATTGCCATTCATGCGCATCTAAAACTTTTATATCAGCGCCTGGAAAAGACTGGTCAAACTTTTGTTGCAAAGCTTGGGCGCCAATCATCGATTTAGTCAGGTTTGCGCCGCGACATTTTGGGCACTCTAAAGGCATGGGCATTTTGTGGTTGCAACGGCGACAAGTGGCCAAGTCTTTTGAATTGCTCATGCCTGTGCCGCAAGACGGGCACTCTAGCGTCCAATCGCAATCAGAACAGCGGATGCGGCCGCGCCAGCCATAAACAGGATGCAAAATGCGAATCGGTTTTGATTGCTCTAAGGCTTCTTGGATTGCATTCATGGCCTGAGCAGTGATGCTTTCAATATTTGAACGATTAGCATGATTAAAAGTCGCAAACGTAATTTCAGGCTCCAAATCAGGCAACGTGCCGATGTCATCTTGAGCGGAGTCTGACGGAGTCGAAAGATCTGGTTTGGTATTCTGGATCGAGCCAGATCCCTCGACTGACGCTCGGGATGACAAAGGGGGTGTGGTACAGATAGTAATGATCCTCAGCGCTGGGTTGAATTCAGCAGCCAGTTTGATCAAGCGACGCGCGTCATAACGCGGCGAAAGCTCATCTTGTTTATGATCATCGTTTTCTGGCTCGTCCATAATGACCACATCAGCCACACATGCCAGCCAAGCGCCCATCTTAGTGGCAGCGAGGATGGAGTGCGTGTCTTGCGCAAAATTCGTCCAAGCTTTCCAGGCTGCGCCATCTGCAGTCATGGCATGGACAGCAGAGCACCCGAGGCGCGCGGCAATGTATTCAGCGCGTTTTTGCCAGGGCGTAAGGATCAAAACGCGGCCGCTGCCTTGTTCGGCCTGGGCTGTGGCAATGATGCCCAGCGGATCATTAAAGCGGTTGATGACAAAGCGTGTTTCAAAACGCGGCCTATCTTTGGGCCAATGCACATCGCGAATCGGCATGTGCGTCTCTTCTGATGAACCAGCGCGCTTGGGTACTTGCCTGAGCCAAGCATGCAGCATGGTAGCAGGCGAAACAAATGATTCGCGTGCTGCGGCAATGCAAAAATCAGGCAGGTATTCCGGAAGTTTCAAAATCTTGTTAGGCCCTGGCAATACGATGGCCTTTTCTTCAACGTCACTGGTTGGCGAAATTTTGCTGACAAGAGCTGGGATGAATTTTTGGCGGAAGGGCACCCAAATAATGTCCCCGCTATGGACTGAGCCTTGGGACAGGTTGTAATCGAATGTGAAATGCCCAAAAGGCATTTTGATTGATGGAATAACAGAGATAAACATATTTACAAACTCCCTGCCGAAACGACCAGATAATGAATAATTAACAATTAATAATTCTCTGTCATTGCGAACGAGCAGTGAAGCAATCTCATACCGGCACACTGAAGTACTTCGGTTGATTGGTAAGAGATTGCCGCGCTTTCGCTCGCAATGACAAACTTGTATGTTTAAGTCTCCTTTATTAAAGGAGAAGCGAAGAGGATTAAGCCACTTCGAACTTGGCCGTCAAGTATCCCACGCCGAATGGGGCTTCGTAGGAACGGACTTTTGAATTTATGTTGATGTTATCAAGGCTGCCGAGCAATGTCATTATGGGCCTGTATCCGCATTGGCTGGCGTTTTCGATCAAGTCGACCGGAGCGGACAATAGGCTGCTCAAATCTTTGGCGCAAACATTGTCGCGGATCAAGGAATCGAACTCAGGGCCTTCGGCCGAAGCGCCGCCCGGTGATTCGGCTGAGAGTTTGTGCGACAAGTCAGCGCTGGCAATGATTGCGACACGCGTTTGTTCTGCATGCAGAACGCGCTTGAGCTGGCGGCCGAATTCATAATGCGCTTTGCCATCCATCATTGAGGGGGAAATCGGGAAGAGCTTCCAGTTCTGGAGATGTTGGGTCAAGAGTAAAAGGGGAATGGTATAGCTGTAATCCAACTCTTCGCTTGAGGTCAAAGTAAAAGGAATGCCTTCTTCGCGCATCTTGCGATGAGTGCGGTCTATGAGCATGAAATCGCTCTTGGCCGCGATCGTGGTCGCGAAGTCGCCGAATGATTTGAGGGTGCCGATGTATTTGCCGGCCATGTTGGCTGAAAAGGCATCCGGGTAGCGCGGACCATGCGGCGCGACAATGACGATCGTCTCAGGTTTTGAGACGTATAAGGCTTGCTCGATTTCTTTATATGCGGCAATGGTCTGGGCGAGCTTTGCTTGATGATCCTTGCCGATACTTGGGATCAAGAGCGGAGAGTGCGGGACAATGGCGGCGAAAACAATCATAAGTTATTGAGTTGCTTGAGGGATTTGATCTGTGCTTTCATGGCCGGAGAGCGTAATCGGGTCAGTGACTTGATATGCAGTCAATAAACGATCAGCGACTTTGACCACATTGGTCCATTTCCAGCCCATGGACTCAAAAACATCGCCTGAAAGTATGGGGCGTAGTTTTCCGTCTTCAACAACATAAACCGCGGGCGAAGATTTGGCACTGACCAGTTCTCCGTTTTGGAAAGCATAAGGTTCGCCGGTCTTGTATTTGTCTAAAGTGGCCTTGGCCAATGTTTTGACTGGTCGGCCGGTGAAATAGAGCTTAAGGAATACGCCGTCCGGCAAAGCGTGCTTCACGTCGTTCTCAATGTAATAGACTGATGATGAACCAGAAGCCTTGGCCAAAGCACCGGTCGGGAAAGTCGTTTTTTCATTGATAGGGTCCAGGGTCGGTATTTCAGCAATCTCATCAGCTTGGACGTCCATGATTTCGTCTTCCAAAAACCCGAACTTGTTGAATGACTTGATATTGCTGAATTTGCGCTTGCCATCAGTGACCAGTAAATAAATATCTCCTGCTTCTGTTTTCAACAAAGAGAACTTCGGGAACTTGACCAAATCGCCGTCAGGATAAGCTGAGAGCTCCGTGTCGGATACTTCGACAATCTTATCTGGCGAAGACATTGAAGCTAGGACAGTCGGAGATTCAAATAATTTCTTTTCGCCCAGCTGAATCAAATATGTTTTGTTTGATGGCAAGCCGCGTACCACTGTGCCATTCGGATAATTCAACGAAAACCAGCGCCGCCATATTTTCCAAAGGTTTTGGTTGCCGTTCAAATGCGGAGTGTAAGTATAAAGCATGGCAGTTGCCTGATTCTGAGGTGTGACTTGTATGCCATCCACATTCATTGACTTGCCGACTGCTTTGCCTGATATGGTAGTGCCGAAAGACAGCAACTGCATCAAATATTTTTCGCGATGCTGTTTGGCGGCCCACTCAAGCTGGTTGGCAAAGCCCTTGAAAGACTGGATATCAGGATCGTCTTTGCTGCAAGAATCGCAAACCGCGAAACCAGTTGCCCAGTCCAATTGCCTTTGGGACGGCGAAGAGTCTTCGACTAAGGATTGTTCTTTTTGGAGCAAGGCAATCAAATACTTTGGATTCAGTTTATATGAATTCGCCACGCGCCAAATGACATCAATTGCATTTTTGACTTGGCCGTCAATGTCTGTTACCTGCAAGTCAGCGAGTGCGCCTTTTTTTCTCAAAAAGTTTTTCAGATAATCATATGACATGCCATAGACATCAAAAATGTCATCATTGGTCAGGATATAGTTTGGGTTGAAATCCGGGTCCAAGTTCGGTGTAGTTTGAGCTAAAACAGGATTTAAATTTGAAAAAACTAGTAGAATTATACACACGACTAACAACTTACAACTTACAAGAGTCATTTGGTCACTCTTGTCAGTTGTCAGTTTGTAGTTTTCAGTCATTTTCATGTGTATAGGCTAGCACAAAAACGCGTAAACATGTAGGATATTTGCATGAAATCCAGGGTTTTTTTGTGGATATCTTTGGCAGTCGTAGGAATGGCCTTTTTTTATCAGTTAATTCGGGTGCCATTGATGCAAAACACGGTCTGGATGAGCCCAGATGAGACGGCCAATGCAGTCAGTGCCATGGTTTTTAGCGAAAAAACTACTTTTAAGCTGAATTGGGATTTTACTGACCAGTTTTCTTGGGCTCACCCTAGGAGCTTTGTGCCTTTGGCTGGCCAGGCAGCCATGGTACCGATCGGTTTTTTGGGCATGCCTCTGATTTTGGCTTTGTTCGCAAAACTTTTTGGAATTTACGGAGTTTTGCTTTTTACACCGTTTCTGGTCATGGCCACGCTCTGGGCATTGTACAAGTCATTGCCCAAAGACTGGTCTGAAACCGTTAAATTGTTGTGTTTGGCAATTTGGCTGTCTTTTCCGACCGTTATTTTATATTCAAATAGGAGTGCTTTTGCCCAGCTCGTTGTAGTGTGTTTGGCGATTTGGATTTGGTGGCTGTTAAATCCTCTTCGCTTCTCCCTTACTAAGGGAGACTTTAATTACTTGGCAATCATCACTGCGGGAATTTTGTGTGGACTCGTTGGTATTATCAGGCCCGTTGAATTGATTTGGGTTTTGCCTGTGGCTGCTTGCTCGTACTTCGTACAACGTACCACGTACAACGTACATCGTACAACGTGGTACGTGATACGGAGTTGTTTATTTTTTGTGGTTCCTTTTGTTCTGATTTGTCTGATCGGCGCAATAGTTGGCTACAAAACATATGGCCAGTGGTTTGTGAGCGGCTATCAAATTAGAACACCAGTCATATCTGTGGCTCAGGACGCGCCGGCCGTTAGGGACGTGAAGGACGTCGCTGCCGTGAGCGTGCTGGATGTTTTGCCGTTTGAATTTCATCCGCGCAATATTTTGTGGAACATGAAAAATTACTATGGCATTTTCCTTTGGCCGTGGACTTTGGTTCTCGTCATTGCGTTAGGTTTGTGGATTTATGATTTAAAGAAACAGAAAACCCTCTTGCCAAAGGGGGCTTGGGGGATCTTTGCTCTTGCCTGGACCGCCACTTTTGTCTTGTTTTTTTATGGCAATGGCTTGTATCAGGATTATTTTGTGCCAAACCGCGTGAGCTTGGGCAATTCGTTTTTACGCTACACATTGCCCCTCTCTGTTGTCCTTTCAATCTCTGCAGGCTATGTCATGGTCAAGCTTTGGAAGCATTGGAGTTTGAAAGCATTGGCAGTTTGTTTGGCCGTGGGGCTGATTGCTTTTGGGCAATGGACAGCGACTGTGCGCGACGATGAGGGAGTTGTTGCAGTGGAACAGGAACTGGCCAGATACTCGCAAATCAAAAATAAGATGTTGACTCTGCAGGTCCGCATGGATGCGATTTTGTCAGAACGCAGTGATAAGATATTTTTCCCGGAGTTCATGGCTGTTTCGCCCATGCCTGACAAGCAGAGCATCAAACAGCTGGTAGATGCTGGAAAAGTCGTCGGCATATTCATCAGGACACAGGATCAGGCAGGATTGGCTGATTGGAAAACCGCAGGCTTGCCCCTGGGCTATCAATTCACTTCAGGCAATGAATCTTTGTATATAATAAACTTCAACTGACATGTTTCAAATCCCTAAACCGCTCGTTATTGCTATCGCTGTCTTGCCCTGGGTGGCAGGTTTGATTTGCATTGTCTGGATTTTAGCTTTGAGGTTCCCAGCTTCAGGCATATTTGAAACGCAGACTGATTTTTCCGGCAACAATGCCTATATCTATCCGTTTTTACCGGGTGAGCGCACGACTTCGCCTGGCAAGCAGGCTGATGGCTGGACAGGCCAAAGGATCATCAGCGATCCGGTTTATCTGAATGTACATACGCCTGGGCCATATCAGACCATGCAAGTGAGCATGGAATACAGAACTCTGCGTCAGCCTTTGCTTGAGCTTGGCATTGTGCGCGACGAGGCTGGAACGCAATTGGACATGCAGCCTTGGTATTCTGAGATTTTGGATCAAAGTGTCTGGCGAAAAGCAGTTTCAGCCAAGGGTAAAGCAGGCTATGTGAAGGCCACGGTTTCATCTACTCCGTTGGATCAGAACGGAACTGAGGGCCTGGCGATTTGGGATGCGACCAGCACAGTCTTTAGTTTTGCGGACACGGGGTTGGATGATCTGAAGAGCTATAATATTTCTTTGCGCGGCGCACATGATTTTTGGATGGTGCCGGCAGACGGACAGATCGATCTCCAACTTGAGGTGCAGGATGTGAACCGCAACCGGAGCGGGGGAATCTTGGCTGTCTCAGTTTCGCGCGGGGAACAGACCTTGTGGCAAGATGCGATCGGCACAAGCGGTTCGCAGGATCGCGGTTATGGAGCAATGGTTCCAGTCTCAGTCAGGTTGAAGGATCTTCAGCCAGGAGTTTATCGCGTACGTATGATGGCAGATGATGATGTGTTCATCAGGAAGATTTCCACGCGCAACAAGCATTGGGTCATGGGCACACGGCTGATCGTGGGCGATGTTGTCGGTTACTCGACTTCGACCAATGGGTTGCAGGTCTGGACCACGGCACGCCACTTGGTCGCTGAAACTTTTCACAAAGAAGGCTTGCAAACCATCACTTTTGGATCAGCGAGCGGCAAGATAATAAAAACGCATTCCAGCGTGAGGATCGATCGCAAAGATAGCGTCGTGGTTCCAGTAGCGCTATCCGTACCAAGCGGCGATGCGCGCCTGGTTTTGGATGGCTATTATGCCTTGGATCCAGTGGCGTTTTTTGAACCTCAGCCGCGCAAGCTAGTGCCGGAGACAGACGCGACAGCCGAGGGTTTGCAGGCAGTGATTACTCCATATCAAAAAAGCCAGGACATCGGACAGGGCTGGAAAAAGTCGGTCTTGAGTTTTGACATCCCAGACAATCTGGAAAATGTGCGGCTCGTACTTTCAGCTCCTGGCCTGGCATCAAGAGCAGGCGCAGTTGATGTGCGGAGTGTTGAAATAAAGTTTATCCGTGAGCCAATCACTTGGAATAATTGGTGGAAACTGATAATTTCTGAGCTCAAAGCAGCCTGGAGAAGATTATGATTAACGTCCCTAACGTACCTGTCGTCCCTCGCGTCCTTAACGTCATATGGAACTAATACAATTTTTTAAAATCGTGTGTCGAAGCATGGCTCTGGCAGCTTTGGCAACGCTTTTGGCTTTGATGAGCTTGGAGTGGATAATGCCTGGGTCAGTATTGCCTTTTGTGAATTTGATCGTTTTTGCCCTGCCTGTGGCTCTTGTCTGTTTATTGCTCCTTATTGGCGTACAATGGCAGGCTGGCACGAAAAATTGGGCCCATGTGGTTGCGGCTTTGGCCATGGGAGTGGCGATCCTTGCGTTTTTTGCCTCCATTGTGGGATACTCTTCGCTATCACAACTTGGGCTCTTGGGCGCGGCTTGCCTGTGCCTTTTGGCCTGGGTTTATGTCCAAATAGACAAAGAGTTTCATAATTAACCTTTAAGTCATGCCGAACTCGTTTCGGCATCCCGATACTAAGTAACAAGGTAACGAGATCCTGAATCAAGTTCAGGATGACAAAATAAAAAGTATGCCAGACTGTTTATTCTGCAAAATCATAAACAAAGAAATACCTGCCGAGATCGTGTATGAGGACGACAAATTTTTAGCGTTCCTTGATCTTCATCCGGTCAATTTTGGGCACACTCTTGTTTTGCCGAAACAGCATTTTGGGACTTTTGACGAACTGCCGAATGAATTGTGCGGGCCCATGGCAAAAATAATGCAAAAAATCATGAAGTCTTTGATTGATGTGCTTGGTTATGATGGAGTGAATTTGATGCAAAACAATCGTCCAGCAGCCGGGCAGGTCATACCGCACGTGCACTTCCATGTCGTGCCGCGCAAACTTGGAGATGGGTTCAAGCATTGGCACGGAAAAGACTATGAGCCGGGAGAGATGGCGGCCATGGGTGAAAAGATTAAATTAGCTTTACTGAACTATGACAAGTAACAAGTATCAAGTTACAAGAGCGCTCTTGTAACTTGTGACTTTAAACTTGAAACTATTATGAATCTACTAGTCTGTGGTGGAGCCGGCTTTATCGGCTCAAATTTTATCCGTTATAAGCTTCAATCAGATTCTAATTTTAAGATTGTTAATTTTGACAAGCTTTCTTATGCCGGGAATCTTGATAATCTGAAGGATGTTGAGGCTGACCCTAGGTACACTTTTGTCCAAGGCGACATTACTGACCTTGATGCGTTGAACGATGTCATGCAAAAACATGGCATAACACACATCATTAACTTTGCGGCAGAAACGCATGTAGACCGTTCAATCCATGGTGGCTGTAAAGATTTCGTATTGACCAACAGTTTGGGTGTGCAGATGATTTTAGATGCCGCAAGAGCTAACTACATTGAAAAATTCGTTCAAGTTTCTACAGATGAGGTTTATGGCGCTCTGGAGCTGACAGAACAATCGAAATTTACGGAAGAAACGCCGATTATGCCGAACATGCCCTATGCCGCAGCCAAGGCCGGCGGCGACTTGATGTGCAACGCTTATTGGGTGACGCACAAGGTGCCGGTCATCGTTACGCACTGTTCGAACAACTATGGCCCATATCAGTTTCCGGAAAAATTGATTCCGTCGTTTATTTTTCGCATCAGCAAAGGCGAACAAGTACCAATCTATGGAGACGGAAAAAATGTGCGGGACTGGATCCATGTAGTTGACCATGCGCGAGCTTTGGATTTGTTGCTGGAAAAGGGCGAACCTGGACAGATTTATAACATTGGTGCGGACAATGAACGCGATAATTTGGAAATCACACGTTTGATACTTTCGCATTTTGGAAAAGGGGATGAGATGATCAAGTTTGTCGAAGACCGCAAAGGCCATGACAGACGTTATGCGGTGAACGCATCAAAGATTGAGGCCTTGGGCTGGAAGCCTTTGTACCCGCGCGAAAAGTTCGAGCAAGCACTTAAAGAGACGATTGAATGGTATCTGAAGAATACGGATTGGGTAGAGGCTCTCTGGAAACGCAAACAAGAATGGGATGAGAAGGCTTTACGTGCGAAGTGAAGTCCGCTCATATACTATTGAGCGGTGAAGGATCGCAATAACCAAAACGATTCTTTTCTCTATCCTGAAGATAATGCGATAATCGCCGACGCGCAGTTTGCGATGGCCTTTGAGCGACCTACGCAGGGGAATCCCGAAAACGTCTGGCGTGGTGACAAGTTTTCGTTCAATTGCATTTATTATCTGCAAACGCCACGCAGCATCCAACGCCGGTATGTCGTCATGGACTACCAGTGGATGGTATTTGACGGTATAAATCACCTCCATGCGCGTGCGTGAGAGATGAAGATAGCGCTTTTTTTATCCCGTTCTTTAGCGATCTGAAGCAGCGCTCCGTCTTCTTCAATATCCAAGGCCAATCGGAGAAGGTCAAGAGCTGTTGTGGCAAGCGAACGGTCGTCTCGCCTGGCAATGCGTTGCAAATCGCGTTCCATGACCGCCGGAACCGTGAGGTTGATGCGTGTTTTATTGCTGGGCATAATATATTAAAAGAGTAACGTTGGAGTAACGTCTTGTCAAATAGCTCGGGTTTGAGTTAAGCTTAGTCACATTATGAAAGGAATTATTTTAGCCGGAGGGCTGGGCACGCGGCTCTTGCCGCTTACGGCCGTGATATCAAAACAATTATTGCCGGTTTATGACAGGCAGATGATTTTTTATCCTCTGAACACATTAGTCAAAGCCGGCATAAAAGAAATTTTGCTGATCGTATCGCCCGAGTATTCAGGTAGTTTCTTGAATCTGCTTGGTTCGATTCTGCGCCCCTATGGCATAGAGATATCTTTTATGGTCCAGAAACAGCCAAAAGGCTTGCCTGATGCTTTCATTTTAGGTCAGGACTTTCTGGATGGCCAACCAGGCGCTTTGGTCTTGGGTGACAATATTTTTGAAGATGATTTTACTGAAGCGATCACGTCGTTCAAAAGCGGCGGCCGTGTTTTTGCCCGCCAAGTCCCAGACCCGGAACGTTTCGGGGTAGTGGAGTTTGACCAGGCCACGGGCAAAGTCATATCCATTGAAGAAAAACCTGTTGCGCCAAAAAGCAATTACGCCATTCCGGGCATGTATATTTACGATGGTAATGCTTCAGAAATCGCAAAAGGATTGGTACCGTCAAAGCGCGGTGAGCTTGAGATAGTTGATATGCACCAAGCCTATCTTGAGCGCGGGGAATTGGACGTGCGCGTGATCAATGGCGCGTTTTTTGATGCTGGGACGCCAGATGCTTTGCTTGAAGCCTCCAATTACGTAAAAGATCATGATTTCAAAAGCCGTTTCCATCCGGATCTGGAAAAGGCCATCTTGGAGTTCAGCCAAGAATTCAAAAGGATTGCAAGTCTGAAAATAGGTTGATTCCGAAAACACTTAGTGACCCGGTTGATCCCCTGCATCAGCTTCGCTTTGATGCTGTCCCCTTGATAATGGGACGACCCACTTGTACGTTAAAATCTCCTTGGGAAAGGAGAAGCGAAGAGGTTTTCCGGTGAGCAAAGAGGATTAAAATTTCAACCCGTCCAGCAGGGAGCTGGCTGTTTTTGGCGTGGTTAGTTGGATGCGATAAACGCCGCTTATGTTGTTCTTCGTGCCAGCCACAAAAATATTGTCTTTTACGACAGTCGCGTCGCTGATTGAATCAAAACTCGCCAGCACAGTCTCAAACCTGCCGTTGCGATCATCAAGGTTATACATTCTAACGTCTTTTTCGGTTGCGACCATTATGTCATTGCCTTCAGAGTGCCAAGCGACTTGGACAATGGGTTCGGTTTGCCGATAGATCAGAATCGGATTTGAGCCCTGTGTCCAAATCCAGACCTCATTGTTGTTTTTGTACACATAGTTCGTCAGGCGTTTGATTGTAAGTCCGTACATCCATTGTCCGCTTGCTTGTGATGAAGAAGTTTTGTTTTGCGTATTGTTGATCCATAACCAATTGTCGCCATCATGCAAAACTATGGAGTTGCTGTCAGCGCTCATGAAAACCCAATTTCCGGGAGGTAAAAGCGTGCCTTCTGTTTCATGATTTTTAGCAACCAGCACAAGATTGTCTGCGTTTGGGAGTTTTTTGAGCTTAAAACCATCCAACTGATCCCAGAGATCGTTCTCTTTTACGATTTTTTCCAAAGTTCCGTTTTTATCGATCGCAATCTGTTCAGTCGGAGTCAAGGCCGTGATTTTTGATTGATCCCAATGGAAAAATCCAGCCGGGAGCTTTGTGGCCCGAGAGGCCGCTGTCTCAAGCAACCAAGACTGGTTTTTGATTGAGTCATAAACCAGAGCTTGAGCAGAAGACGAATCCCAAGTCACGCCAGTGACAGCGACCTTGTCTGAGATTGACATGCTGGACAGCACTTCCTTGTTATCCGGATTCTGAAGTACGAAGCGCGCGTTTGAGTCTGAGTCTTGATAGTAGATCATTAGTTTTTGGGCCTTGCTGTCGGTCAAGAGATATTTTGCATTGCCTTGGTTGATCAATTCAGGCTCTGATACCGGCCAAAGGTTGATGTTTGTGGCAAAGGTCACGCGTTCTGGATCAATGGAGAGCGATTTTGACCAAGAGTGATAACCGGGCTTGGTCAAAGTAATCGTATAAGTGCCAGGTGAGACGTTTTGCATGGTGCTGGGTGTTTTTATAGGCTGTTCCTGTCCATTTAAACTGATTGTCGCACCGGTCGGGATGGTATCGATTATTAGAGTTCCATTGCGCTCAATAACGCCTTTTTTGGAATTCCAGCGATAGCCTGAGGTGTAGAAAATAACGGCCGGGGCCATGATAAGCAGAATAAGCGCAAAAACCCAGGGCAAAATTCTGCGATGGAAGGGGACTGAATACATATCTAAAACATATCGTACAACGTACAACGTACTTCGTACAACGTCTGGGTCAGGAGTATGGACAGTTGGTTGACTTATATGTAAAATTGCTTCATGATTTCAAATCCTTATAGAAACAGGGCGACAATTATTTGGATACTAGTCGGACTGGCCGTTGTGGCCGGCAGTTTTTTTGGTGGCATGTTCATCGGCCGCTTGGGGACGGTCCCAACTACTTCCAATACAGCGCCCATTGCCAACATTTTAGGCGTGGGCTCAAGCCCGCAGGCTGATGCTTTGGACGAAAAAGACATCCAGTTCAGCCAGTTCTGGGAGCTTTGGAAGATGCTCAAGATGAAGTATTACGAATCCACCTCCGAACAAAAAATGTTCTACGGAGCCATGAAAGGCATGGCCGAAGCGCTTGGCGACCCGTACACTTCCTTTTTTGAGCCTGTGACAGCCAAGGAATTCAGCGATTCTTTAAAAGGCGAATTTGACGGCATTGGCGCTGAAATCGGCATTCGCGACGGGCAACTGACCGTAATCGCACCTTTGCCAGACAGTCCGGCTGAAAAAGCAGGCTTAAGAGCCGGAGATATGATTTTGCAGATCAATAGTACAAGTACTGAGGGTATGTTTACGGAAGAAGCTGTGACTTATATTCGCGGCAAAAAAGGTACAACCGTCAAACTCAAGATCGGTCGCATGCCTGAAGCTAAGACTGTTAAGGGGAAAGCCGTGCAAGGTACGCCAGAGATAAAGGACTATGTCATCACAAGAGATGTGATTGTGGTCAAATCTGTACGCGTCTCCTGGCCTAAGGACGGTTATGCTTTGGTTCAGATAACCAGCTTTGACGAAAAGACAGGCAAGGAATTCACAGAAGCGATTGATAAGCTACTCCCGAAAAATCCAAAAGGCATTATTTTGGACTTGCGCAATGATCCCGGAGGATTTTTGGACAAGTCTACGATTGTGGCAGGCGAATGGGTCGGCGACAGGGTCGTTGTCTCCGAGCGCCGTAAGGGCAAGATAGTGGATGAGTTCCACGGCCAAGGTACGGGCCGGCTAAGCGGAATCCCGACAGTCGTATTGGTCAACCAGGGTTCAGCCTCAGCAGCCGAAATCGTTACCGGAGCTTTGCGAGATTATGGCTTGGCCACGGTTATTGGCATGAAAACCTTTGGCAAGGGCTCTGTCCAAGACTACTCAGAGTTTGCGGACGGCTCTGCAGTCAAAATAACGATTGCTGAATGGTTGACTCCAAAAGGCAATTCCATCAATAAGACAGGCATCAAGCCAGATATTGAAGTTGATAAAACTATCGCAGACTACAATGAAAACCGCGATCCCCAGCTCGATAAAGCGCTCCTCTGGTTCACTGACCCAGTCGCAGCCAGCGCCTCATCCACACAAGCCACAGCCGCAGCACCTAAAGCGCCGTAAGTTCCAAAAGCGCCAAGGGCCCAGGCCGCTCAGGCAGACATCTGCCGGAGGTATTATATTTCGCCGCAAATCAGGCCGGGCTGAGATTCTATTCCTCAAGCGCGAAGATGGGCGCTGGACTTTTCCTAAAGGCAAACAACAGCTCGGCGAATCCTTTGTCGTGGCAGCTATCCGTGAGATTAAAGAGGAAACAGGCATTTCAGGCTTGAAATTCCTTGCTTCTTTGGGCAATACAGGTTTCAGATATACGGAGCGCCATGCCGGGCCAGTCAAACAAATTTCCAAAACCGTGCACTTCTTTTTGTTTGAAGCGCCGCAAGACGCTGAATTCAAACTCGCTGGATCAGAAGGAGTTGTTGATGGCGCCTGGATTAGATCAGACCGTGCTTTTGCGACTTTAAGCTATCGGAACATGGACCGGATTTTGGCCAAGGCATTGAGATTGATACATTTGAACCGCTAACGTCCCTCCCGTCCATCTCGTCCCTAACATCCCTGACGTCCATAATCGACCTTGACCAAGCCGGCTTTTTATGTTTAGCTGACGAGGTAAAAACAAGGAGGAATTCAAATGGACCAGGGGACGCCGTACCGCAACGGTGAAGGGCACATCGAAAAAGTGGAGTTCGTTGTGGGCCAGAACAATCGGGTCAAGATAACGCTTGAGGCGCACATTTTGCATGGCCAAGAAGTGAGCGATAGCGCAGAAGCTATCCGCGACGCGTTGCCAATCATGGCAGGCGAGCTCGAGGACAAACTCGGCATCAAGCACCCGACAGGCATAAAAATAGGAACACCCGTTAAACTGGTAAAGGGCACGCTGGTCGGATATGGCGTTATTCTTGAAATGAAATCCGACAGAATCATTCTTCAGTCTCTCGCCTTTGGAGAGTTGAATGTACAATCGTGGCCGATTGACGACACGGTTATAGTCACTCTGCCAGGGCGAGGTATGGAAGCTGTTGTCGGTGCCAGAATGCTTGAACTAAGTAAAGGAATTTGGAACAATGAGTTTGTTCACATCAAGGATGAGTGCATCTTGGAACTGATCGCCAACAACGCTCCTGAAGAGTGGAATAAACTTCAAGCCATCGGGCGAATGCGCGATTCGGAGAAATTAAAAGGAATCTTGTCGGCTCGTTTGCGCAGATACTCAAATGAAGAAAACGCCTTGTCGGTTGACGCACTTTACAGGGCTGCTAGTGAGCGCTTGCTGGCGTTGAAAAAGACTTAAACGAGAACTCTCTCGTTTTTTTGTATCAATTTAGGTTATCCACTCCCTTTGTCTTGACCCATTTTTACGATGGGCGCGCGCAGTGTATAATTAAGTCCCGTATGCCCTTCGATCTAACTCAGGGCATAGTGAGCAAAGTCGAACTATGGGAAAAAGGAATACAACTAAAAAACGTCGCATGACGATATTTGTCGTTGGCGGGGTTATGAGCGGAGTCGGTAAGGGAGTAGTCTCGGCATCTGTCGGGGCTATTCTTAAAGAGTGCGGCTTGGCCGTCACATCCATCAAAATTGACCCGTATATCAATGTTGATGCTAGCACAATGAACCCGATTGAACACGGAGAGGTGTTCGTGACCAAGGATGGGGCAGAGACTGACCAGGATATCGGCAATTATGAGCGTTTCTTGGATCAGGACATTCCGCGGCTGAATTACATGACAACCGGGTCCGTGTATCAGACAGTCATCAACCGCGAGCGTTCGCTCGGCTATCACGGGAAGACGGTTGAGGCAGTGCCTCACATACCGCTTGAGGTCTTGGGGCGGATCAAAATGGCGCAACAGGTAAATAACGCTGATGTGACTCTGGTGGAGATCGGCGGCACAGTCGGCGAATACCAAAATGTGTTGTTTTTGGAGGCTGCACGCATGATGCGGCGCGAGGATCCGGAAAACGTCATCATCATACTGGTGAGCTATCTGCCTGTACCAGGCTCTTTGGGCGAAATGAAGACCAAACCGACCCAGTATGCGGTTAAACTCTTGAACGAAGTCGGATTGTTCCCGGATTTGATTGTAGCGCGCTCAACGCATGTGATTGATGATGTGCGCAAGACAAAATTGAGTTTTAATTGCGGAGTCAAACCCGAAGACGTGATTGCTGCGCCAGATGTATCTTCGATTTATGATGTGCCATCAGCTTTCAGGAAACAGGGCGTGGCCGAAAGGATTTTTGAAAAATTCAAGCTCAGCAAACGCTGCCCAGCCAATTCAAAGTGGGGTGCTTTTTCCAAAAAGATACACAAGCCAGGCAAGCCTGTCAGGATCGGAATCGTTGGCAAGTATTTTTCAACTGGGGATTTTGTATTGGGTGATGTCTACCTGTGTGTTATCGAGGCACTTAAACATGCTTGTTGGCACTCAGGGCTTACACCGCAGATTGAATGGATCAATAGCGAGGAAATAGAAAAGAATCCAAAAAAGATCAAGACGATTTTGAAAGGCCTGAAAGGCATCCTTATTCCGGGTGGATTTGGGAATCGCGGGGTAGAAGGCAAGATTTTGGCAGTGCAATATGCACGTGAAAAGAAGATACCGTATTTTGGGTTGTGTTATGGCATGCAATTGGCCACAGTTGAGGTCGCAAGGCATGTTTTGGGCATGCATGATGCCAATACCACTGAGATCAACCCAGAGACCAAGAACCCGGTCATTCATTTGATGAACGAGCAAGAGGAGCGCATGCGCAATGCCCATTATGGCGGCACCATGCGTTTGGGCGAGTTCCCATGCGTGCTCAGGCCCGGCTCAACGGCACGCAAGCTGTATGGCCATGAGTTTGTCATGGAGCGCCATCGCCACCGCTATGAGTTCAACCCAAAGTTCCGTGCAGACCTGGAAAAAGCAGGGCTGATGTGCACAGGCACTTCGCCGGATGACATGCTAGTTGAAATTGTGGAATGGGAAAACCATCCCTTCTTCGTTGCCACGCAATTCCATCCAGAGTTCTTATCGCGCCCCTTTTCGCCTCACCCGTTGTTCGTGGGGTTTGTGAAAGCGTGCAGAAAATAAAGTTACACCACCTGTCCTTGCGAGCCGAAGGCGTGGCAATCTCTTACTGTTTAATTAATTAGCGTCAGATTGCCGCTGTTGTTCGCTGGTGCTCTCTTCCTCGCAATGACAAATAAAATATGATCAGATTAAGAAAAGTAAAGACCTCTGACAGGCGGTATTTTGCAAAATGGTGGCGAGACAAGGCGTTGTTAAAAGTGACGAGCGGCGAACTTAGAAGAATCACAGATCAAGAAGTTGATAAGTATTTTTTAAGAATCTTAAATGATCAGAAGGGCTTGCAGTACATAATAAGCGTGGATGGGAAAACGATCGGTCATTTGGCCCTGGAGCCGCGTAAAGGAGGTTGGTACGAGACCCAGATCGTCATCGGAGAGAAAAGCCAACAGGGCAAAGAATATGGCACGAAGTCCATAAAACAGCTCATAGGAAAAGCGAAGAGAGTAGGAGTCACAAAAATTTATCTGGAAGTCAGACCAGATAACACAAAAGCAATCAACGCTTATAAACAATCTGGATTTAAGGCAGTAAGCATCAAGAAATACCCGAAAAACAAGAATTTGCCGCAAACAATCAAGATGGTTCTAAACGCTTAAAAAAACATCCGCTTGAGGCGGATGTTTTTTGTTTGATTTGAATTATTTTGAATTGATTGTTGTTGGCTGGCCATCTAATGAACCGTCATCGTAATCGCTGAACCAATCGCCGGAGCTTAAGTTCGTGACTGAAGCTGAGTGCGCGGCTGAGGATTTGTCAGACCAGATAAAGAAACCAGGCATTGCTGTCTTGAGATCTGGCGTTTTCTTTACGCTGAATACGCCTTGGCTGGCGGCCGTGAAAGGCTGAGCTACTGCATTGGAAAGATAGCCTTTGACGACTTCACCATCGCCCAACCTATAGGCCGAAGTCATGATATATGACTTTTTCATCAAGTCGCTTTTGACCGTTGCCTTGACCGTGTATGTATTGCCCGAACCATAGATGACTTCTTCGCCCTTTAAAGCGATGACCGCAATCACATAGACGTCAGACGTAGCCAAACCCTCTTCAAGGTCTAACCCGGTTGACCCGTCCATGACTGAATAGTCTTGCGATGCGAGCGCTTTGCTATTCTTATACAGCTTGAATTTGCTCACACTGACGTCGGCTGATTTTTGGACCTTCAGAGCAATCTGTTTAAAAGCAATTGATTTATTCAGCTGCGTGCCCAGGGTAAAGCTGTAAAGCTCATTTTCCCCATTCAAAAGTAAATTATTGACAGGATTTTGTTTAACGAAAACCGGAGTGGCTTTATAAGAAGCTATCTGGTTTTGAGGAACTGGCCTGTCGAGAGCTTGGCTCTGTTTGGACGAGTATGAATAATAAGTGAGGGCAGCCGCGCTAGCCACGAGGACCACCGCAAACAACCCAACTAAAGTGTTTTTAAATTGCATAGTGAAGATATTATAACACATTGCCCAGTGCTTAGTGCCTAGTACCTAGTGCATAAACTAAAAATCGAGCCCTGTGCCCGATTTTTACTCTGCCGTCAGCTTACTGTTGTCTGTCGTCTTATTTTACGTTTGCGAAAGTCGCGTTCTTGAGGCTGCCGTCAAAAGTCTTGACCTTTTTATGGGTAAAGGAAACGATGCCAACGGCCATTGAATACAAAGTATTATCTTTGCCTTCGCGTACGTTCAAACCAGCCCTGATTTTAGAGCCTCGTTGTCTGACAATGATATTGCCGACTTTAGCCTTTTCGCCAGCGTACAGTTTTGTACCCAAGCGTTGGCCTTGTGAATCGCGGCCTAATCTGGTAGAGCCGCCTGCCTTAGTGTGTGCCATAGGTTTAAATAGTGAGCGTATATTAAGCCATTTGTGCCAGCTTGTCAAGCCAATCCCACGGGGCTAACATGAGATACATAATAACATGAATAAAAAGGAATTTAAGCTTAAAATAGAGGAATGTCTGGCCGAACAGAGGCAAGGCCTGCTTATGCATGGCGGAGACATAGAATTGGTGGATGCTGACCCTAAAACAGGTGTTGTTAAGGTCAAACTTCAAGGGGCCTGTATTGGCTGTCCCATGGCTCAAATGACCCTAAAAGAGGGGATTGAGGCTGAACTGATGGATAGGATTCCTTTGATTAAAAAAGTAGTGGGCGTATGAAGCTGGAAGAATGGAAATTCAGCGTCAGCGTCGCCTGGGAAAATTCATTTTTGAGATGGGTAGGCATATCCATCTTTTCTCTGGTTGTTTTGGTCTCAGCCTATGCGACTTTCCAGCTTGTCCGTTCCAGTTTGTCATCAGGCTATGTTGTCACACACTATTCGGTTTACCTAGGCATAGACCAAGTATTACCCAGCTACTGGATAAGCGTACTCGCGCTGATGCCAATTGCGCTCATTTCTGGTACAATTTTATGTGCATACGCACTTTACCGCAGGGACAGCATCGCGACCTACGCTTTGCTCAGCTTGGCCGGATCTAGCGTTTTTATTTGGGCTTACTATCTTTATCATCTAACAAAAATAAACTTTTAATATGCCAACCTTAACCTGGGAAATGATCCGAATCGTGGTCTTTGCTTTTTTTAGTTTTTTGGTAGCATTCATCATTACCCCGGGGTTCGTAAAGCTGCTCAAAAAATATAAGATGGGCAAAAGCATCCGCGATGCTGAATCAGCGCCCATAATGAACAAACTCCATGCAGCCAAGGCTGGTACGCCGACCATGGGCGGAGTCGTGATCTGGGTTTCTGTGACAGCTGTCGTCCTGGTCGCTTGGCTTTTATGCGTTTTTGGCGTCGGTCAAAATATCTGCAACTGGAATATACTTTCGCGCAGCCAAACGCTCTTGCCGCTTGGTGCCATGATTGCTGCAGCCCTCGTCGGCTTGTTGGATGACTATCTGAATGTGAGAAGGATTGGGCCGAAAGGCGGAGGCTTGCGCGTGCGCTATAGATTGTTGGCTTACACGGCTGTAGCCGCAATCTGCGCGTGGTGGTTTTATGCTAAATTGGATTGGAGCGTTGTCCACGTTCCATTCTTGGGCAACTTTGAGCTTGGGTGGATGTACATTCCGTTTTTTATTCTTGTCATCGTCTCAACGCAACACTCGGTCAACCTCACAGATGGATTGGATGGGCTGGCGGGCGGTACATTGATGGCCGCCTTTGGTGCGTTTGCCGCGATCGCCTTTATGCAGGGCAGGATGGACTTAGCTGCTTTTTGCGCAGCTATAGTCGGTGCATTACTCGCCTTTTTGTGGCACAACATCACTCCGGCTGCGTTTTTTATGGGTGATACTGGCGCAATGTCCTTAGGCACGGTCCTGGGAATAGTTGCCATGCTTACTAATCAACCTTTCTTGTTGCCCATTATTGGATTGCCTTTTGTGATTGAATCAGGCTCGGTGATTATCCAATTAACATCCAAGAAACTCAGACACGGCAAAAAAGTATTTTTAAGCTCGCCATTTCATCATCATTTGGAAGCATTGGGTTGGGGCGAACCAAAAATAGTCATGCGCTTTTGGGTGGTATCGTTCATGTTCGCGATTCTCGGAGTGATGATCAGCATGATGGACAAATAAAACATGCGCAGTGAGCTTGTTAAAATAGATAGAAAGTTTTTGTGGAGCCTGGTCGCCTTGGTCGCGATAGGGTTAGTCATGCTCATTTCGGCTAGTGGGCCGCTTGGATACCAAAAGTTCCATGATGCGGCTTATTTTTTTAAGCACCAGATTTTGGTTGGCGTTTTGCCGGGTCTAGTTTTGTTTTGGATCTTTTCGCGCATTGATTATCGCAGGCTGGCCCAATTCGCTCCAGCTGCCTTAATCATTTCCGTTGCCCTGTTGGTTTTGGTTTATGTACCGGGGGTGGGCATGAAGTTCGGCGGGTCTGGCCGCTGGGTAAACTTGGGCATCGCCTTCCAGCCGTCTGAGTTCGTGAAAATATTTTTCCTGATTTATGTCGCGGCTTGGCTGGAAAAAAGACACGGCGAAGATTCCAAAACACTGGAAAAAGGTTTATTCCCTTTTTTGATGTCCCTATCTATCATCATGTTCTTGCTCATTATGCAGCCCAACACCGGGTCCATGGCCGTGATCGTTGGCGCGGCTTTGACTGCATACTTCATTGAGGGCGCACCCTTGGGTTGGTTTTTCGGCTTAGGTGCGACTTTCACGGCCTTGATCGTCCTTTTGATTAAGATGACGCCTTACCGCGCGCAAAGATTTTTGACTTTCTTGCACCCTGAACTTGACCCTAGCGGAATCGGCTACCACATAAATCAGGCTTATCTGGCGATCGGATCTGGCGGTTTGTTCGGCTTGGGTTATGGACACTCCAGACAAAAATATCTTTATCTGCCGGAAGCAGCCGGTGATTCCATTTTTGCTGTCATGGCCGAAGAAATGGGCTATATATTTTGTCTGGGATTTTTAGTCCTGCTGGGTTATTTCATCAAGCAATGTTTTTCTATTGCCAAGCGCGCCCCAGACCTTTTCGGAAGATTTTTGGCTACTGCATTCGGCGCGTGGATCTTGATCCAGGCAACCCTGAATATTGCCTCAATGATCGGGCTTATGCCCATTACAGGCGTTACATTGCCCTTTGTAAGCTATGGTAGTTCGGCTTTTGTTGCCTTAAGCATAGGCTGTGGTATTATGGCTTCAATAAGCCGCGGCTCAGAATTATGGCGAGGATAATCGCTTTGGTTGGCGGAGGAACTATGGGCCCGACAGCCCCGCTCTTGGCTTTGTACAAGAAATTGCACGAGCGCAACCCAAAAGACACGTTCGTCTGGGCAGGCACGCCAGATGGACCAGAGCGTCAGCCGGTAGAAGACTTATTGATTCCTTTTGTCAGCATTCCAGTAGCGAAATTTCCACGCTATTTTTCTAAAACGCTTTTTACTTGGCCGTTTGATTATCTGAGGGCCCAGCATGCGGCGCAAGAATTTATTGACCATTGGAAGCCGGATGTCGTGATCGGTGCCGGCGGTTTTACGCAAGTGCCGATAATCCGCTATGCTTCCAAAAAAGGCATCCCTTGTCTGATACACCAATTGGATTTTGTCCCGTCGCTTTCCAATTTGACTGTGGCCAAGCGCTGTAAATTGATTACAACGACTTTTATATTTCATTACAAAAAGTTCAACGTAAAGACAGATGAGATTCCAATCGCGACACCAAACCGATTTGCGAATATGCGCTTGCCTGAAAAATCTTCAGCTGCCGAGTATTTTGGGCTTCAAGCATCAAGACCGATTGTTTTGGTCGTGGGCGGGGGCACGGGTTCAAGGACTTTGAACAAAGTCATGGAAGATTGCTTGGACCATTGGCTGGAAAAGACCCAGGTAATCCATATCACGGGCAAGAACAGAGGAGGGGATATTAAACTAAGGCCTGGATATGTGCGCTGCGAATTCATGAATCAGCAAGATATATTTATGGCCTATGCAGCTGCAGACGTTGTTGTTTCGCGCGGCGGCATGGGCGCAGTCACAGATTTGGCTACCATGTCCAAGCCGAGCATCCTGGTGCCAATGCCGCACTCGCATCAAGAAAAAAATACCAGGCATCTTGGGTTGTCAATCGTAGAAATTAAAGAAGGCTCTAATTTTAATCAAGATTTATACCGCGCAACAATAAAACTTCTGCGCAACCCCGAAGAAAGGCACAGATTGTCGCGTGAATTGCATCAATTAATCAAGACTGACGACGGCTCGCAGTGGGCGACTCTGGTTGAGCGCTTTTTGCCGGAGGAAATAGATTAATCCTCTTCGCTTCTCCCTTATTAAGGGATACTTTAACGTACTAGGTCACAGCCCCTTGAGAAAGGGGCCAAGGGTTTTCGGTATACAAAAAAGCCACGTGAGTGGCTGTGAGACGAATCAGATGAAGTACACGTCTTCCATGTCAAAGGCAGGGGAAGAGATGCTGACCAGTATTAGATCTTCGGACGAACAGCTGTTGAAGGCGTGAGGAGTCTCTGGGCTGATCTTGATCCAATCTCCACTGCTAATGATCTCGATACTGCAGTCTGTGTGCATTTGCCCATGGGGTCCTACAACGTAGATCCATTCAGTGGATCGTTTGTGATAGTGAGGGCGCTTGTCCTTTGCAGCATCAAGACTGGTCCAGCCGTAGGCTATGCTGAGGTCATAGTCCCGGAAGATATAGGGGATGATCTTTGCCCCGTCAAAACAATCTTGAGGTTTGCGCAGAGCGATGGGGTGGTCTTTTTGTGCATACGGCGCCAAGTTGCCGAGGAGTTGGACATCCTCAGGGTCAAATGGCGGCAGAGCAATGATTAGGTGCTCCAGCATGCCATAGCCCGTGTTACTCAAGACGTGGATGACGCCGCCGGGCACGTCGATTACGTTTCCGACTGTCACCGACCGCGTAGTAGCCAAGTGCCGGATGCGATCAGCTTCAGCGTTGCTCTTAGTGACTTCGCCTTGCCCCTGGAGGATGACGTAGACCTCGTCCATCTTTTCGTGGTAGTGCATCTGGGACATGGCTTGCGGATTCATGGCCACATGGGCAATAGACCACTTTTCGTTCCGCTCCACTTCTCGCAAAACTTGTCCGCAAACATTGGGCACTACAGGCAGGTCCAAAACATTGAGCTTGGTCAGCATTTCAAGGTCCTTTCTTTTGTAGACGCATCTAAGCGCTTTTATTGAAGAATGTCAAGGTTATTTGGTTTAATCCTCTTCGCTTCTCCTTTTTGAATTAATCAGCAATTAATCATTCCG
>Ga0172379_10002449_pt1 | contig 32698 bp, 31 predicted proteins | sample GrowelOW334metaG_FD_119756 | JGI IMG/M metagenome (GOLD analysis project Ga0172379, IMG submission 119756) | Groundwater microbial communities from an aquifer near a municipal landfill in Southern Ontario, Canada - Groundwater well OW334 metaG | ecosystem: Environmental > Aquatic > Deep...
CTTTATCACCATATATTTTTTATGATATACATAAAAATTGAATAAATTTGTAACATTGTATTAAATACTATGAGCAATTGTTAAATTTCATTAAAATATACATCAAGGTCCTAGAAATTTTTAAAGATGTCTGTCTTGATCAACGTAATTGATTCTCTTTTATATAATATCTACCCATATAAAGATGTACGTCCTAGTATATTTGTATATCTATATAGGGTTCTATTTCGTGATCTTAACGACGTATCAACCTACAAGAAAGATCTATCGAATAACATTGACGACGTCTATATAAGAATTACAAAACAAACAAAGGTCACAAAACATATGATATTAAAGAGGTTATATTGCACCAAGGTAGAATATTCTACAAGACACGTTGATGATGATGGAGAAGATCTTCTTGCTACTAATCACATCTTACCAAATGGAGAGATATATTTTAACGACGAGTGTGAGGGTAACGATTTTATAACCACATTTTATCCTAGAGACGAGAGAAAGAGATACTATCATTTTAGTAGCGGTGAGACAGAGAAAGATATGATGTCCAGATATAAGGATGGAAATGTAAAGATCGTCGATACATTCGAACCTAGTTTAACATCCTGTATTCCTATAAGATATGAGGAAGAGTATGAAAAGATGTATCACTATCTAAAGACGATGACCACAGAGATGTTAAGTCAATCAAGATTCTATATCGACGCTCACCAAAAAAAGATTCTTTATCTATATGGGTTATTAAATATAAAAGATGTAGAGATTAATGAAGAGACCTTATCCTATGATTTAAAGAATAGTGATATATTTCAAAATTATAAAAAGATATATTGTTATATGAAAAAGTTGGATATAAAAGATGTAGATGATAAGGACGTATTGGGATGTGACATAGACAAAGAGTTCCCTGTAAAAAAGAATAAGAACGTCGAGATGTTACTAGCCGACGTAACATCATATATTAAGAAAGACAGATCCTCTCTCTTCTCTACAAAGATACGAATTATAGAGAAGATTAAGAAATGTGGTAAGAAACTAAAAAATATGGTAAATGTGCTACCTAGAATATTATGTGAATTAAATAGGATAAGTGTTAGATCAAACTATTTCATACATACCCATGCTCCATCAAACACCATATCAAATTACATGTACTCTACATTTAACGTCTACTATCTATTTTCAACAGAAAGAAATATTAGAACATTAACAAACGATGAGAAAGATGCCATAAATTATAGTAGTGCGTCGTGTGATGGTAACTTTGCCATGTATAATAGTAAGACCAATCTTATAAAGATAGATCTATATATAGGGTATGATATGATCTCCTCATTCCACATACCCGGTGTAAAAAAAGTTGATCGTATATCGTTGATGCAAGGGGAAAGGGTAGTATATACCGTTAAAAATACCAATGTTATAAAATTTGAGATATTTCCAATAATTACTGATATCGATGTTGATGAGATGTTTAATATAGTATATACGATCAGTGAGACGGATAGAGCTACCATCAAAACATGTGAAGATACTATTAGACCCTTATGTAAGAGTGAACTTGCAAAACGAGATATCTTGAAAAAATACAGACCCGTCGTCCGATATTCAGTATTGGGTTACTTTTTTAATTATTTTAAAGATACTACACATATGTGTCTGACAATAAAGGATGAGAAGAAACCATTAAATTCGATCTATATCCGTAACGATAACACTATAATTAAATTAAGGGATATGATATCAAACACATCGTCTCCAGATCAACACAAAATCTATGTCACATATGGTGAACACCACACACAAATTCATCAACTTCAAAAAATGTATGTACCTTTGGATAATCTCCACATTCCAAAGATTATATTAGTGACAAGAATAATATGATGAATAATTTATATTAAAGTATAATCTTATATTTTTATCAACGTTGATAAAAATAAGTTTTAAATATATCTAATATAAATATATGGTGAAATTTATATATTTATAAATATTTATAAATAATGTCGATATTAAAAGATATTAACGCTACGTTATACGTTTTACATAGGTACAAAAAAATTAATCTTGGTGTGTTGATATACATATATAAAATATTGTATAGAGATATCAACGATTGCAATTTTAACAAAAAGGTATTGGTAAGAGTAAATGGTATAGACGTTACACGATCCAAACTCTTAAAGATATTGTGCTGTCAAAAACGCAATTATTTAGATAGATATGTCTTGGATATGATGGATGTACAATCATCTTGTTATTATGTTTTCCCTAACGGTGTAGTATATTTTAATGAGGAGATACATGTACCCACACATCTCCAACTCAATAAGAGAATGTATCTCACAACGTTTCACCCCACAAATGACGATAAAAGATATCACATCTATCGATCTTTAAATAACGTCATATCTTATAGGATGAAGGATGATAAAGATATACGAATAATAGATGAGTATCGTTATCCTTTAACTCCACCCGTAGTCATAGATTATGAGAGAGAGTATAAAAATATGCAGCGTTATATGAAGACGATGCTAACTTTAGGTAATATATCTATACGTAAAAAGATAATAGATCTAAAAAAGAATATCAAAGATATTATTTCATTAAATGTAATAGATGTGGATGATCCTACATATACCACCACAGAGAATGTGGATTACGATCTTTATATAAGGGATATTTGGGTGATGAATGAAGAGCTTACTAAAGAACACTATATAGGGTCGTCACCTATAAAACTATATAGAGATTATGAAGATTATACAGGTTATAGAGAAATCGTTTATCTTGTAAGAAAAGAGAGGGAGAGATATATAAGATTTGATGATATTATAAATAATATGGAGAAGGATCTAGCATTAAAAAAAGGGACAGTGTTGGGTGTTATGTTTAGTATGAAGTTTGGAATGAAGGTCAATCCTAAATGTTATAACGTTGAAAATAATAATGGTATGTGGTATATTAATAACATGGTTGATTATATTAAAAGTCTTGTTAATACACCATATACATCTATCGATCCAGAACAACAAAGAAAATGGTTGATGAGATATGATGGTAAGATTCGCAAATATATCAAAAATATGTTTGTAAATATGTGTAGACTATACGATGTGGAAAAACGATCCAATTATTTTATACATGAACGTCCCAGTCCCTGTGATCATTTGTACTCTATAACAAATACCTATTACCTATTTGATTATGAATCGACACATATGTATTTTGGAAGGAATATAGATCATGTTGATATGATAGATGGTAATGATATTTGCAAGATGTTAAAATACCGTGTCTTTTATGATAGAGGATGCGAAGCGATGAAAGTTTTGATAGGCCTATGTGATATGGTATGTGGTATATACATCCCTGGAGTCGATAGCGTGAAAAGTATAACGTTGGTAAAGATAGAACAACCCATATTCTCTGTAAAGAATACAAATAAGATGATATTTGAAACGTTCTCTTTGTCTGGAGAAGAGAGAGATGGTAGATTTCATATATTTATAGAGATTGACGATGAGAGTAAAAAGATGTTGAATGATATTGACGTCAATGATAAAAACTATGATAGATTGGAATTTAATATATTGAAAAAATATAGACCCGTGGTAAGGTATGGGATGAACTGCAAAGTGCAAACGTCGAAAATCATTAGGGATAATATTTTACACCTAATGATAAAGGATAAAAATAACGTAATGAACTCTATATATAAGGGGTCAGATACCAGACTCATATCGTTAAAAACCATGATGTGTAAACAGAGGGATAGATATAATTATAATCGCTACGAAAAACGCATAATCAACAAAAAGACCGGTGACGAGTACCATCTATCATCTGACGAATTTGAAAGGTTGGACGATCACAACATTCCAAAGACAATAAGGATTGTAAAGATGGTAAATTACCACTATCATTAAATTTATATGTATATTTTTATAATCTATAAAAATACTTTAATCAATACAAAAACTATTAAAACATTACTACCTCTGAATCACATCTCATACATAGATTATCTCCATCCTCATCCTCGTTATATATGCAATATTCACACAATACCATATTACATCTTTTGCAACGGTAATTTGGATAGTCATTATCCTCATTTTCATAACCTAACCAGGTTATGTTGCAATAATTGCATGTGTTTTTAAAACATTTATCACATTTAAAAGTGTTGTTTATCTCATCAACGAAACCCTCTTCGTTCGTATCTATACAACAATTGTTTTGACATAATTTATGGTTGGACAATACCAAATTACCCTTACTATCATATACAACCAATAAAAAATTATAACCTTGATCAATAACTGCCCTAAATTTTTCTCTATTCTTATCTAGTTCTTTAGGATTAGCCTTTGTACCCAATGTATACAAAGATTTTACCTCAATGATCAAATTCAAAGATTTAACATAAGCGTCAGGAAAGTAATAACGATTTGTATTACCATAAACATATGGGATTCTTGGTACCTCACCCAATCTATTTACAACATCATCTTGTTCGAATATGCTATACATATAATCTAACATGAAATTTTCATATCCTTGATAAGATGTAATAGTTCCATCTGGTAATATATATTCTTTTCTTTTGTGTGCGGATTTAAATGCTTTCTCTAAAATAAAAGGATTTTGCATAGCATGTTCAACACCATATAGTTCCAACATCTTTTTTCTAAATGTTTGTGAATTTACATAATATTTTGAACCATAATTTGTCATCATGTATTGTTTTCCATCCTCTGACAATGCGTAATAAATCGTTCCATATTTATCTATCATAGTCTCTTCAAAATACTTGCTCCCTATAATAAATTCGGTTCCATATTTTTCTAGATTTGTCTCTTTCATCTTTTCTCTGCTCTCCAAATGGTTACCCTGTGTGCATCCATATTTTTTATAAAAACCCTCTCTCATAAGTCGTCGAATGAACTCCGTTGCAAGATTATGAAGTCCACCATGCGTATTTATATTTGTTTGTCTTGCTTTTTTTGCAATCTCAGGAACTTGCATATTATATTCTACACCATAATGAGTTCTGTAGTATTCTTTTTGCTTTTGTTTAAAATCAAGAGATGCAAAAAATTGAGGATCGTTGTACCTTTGAATGTTTGTCTCACATCTATTCTTTTTTGTACATTCGTCACAATATATTCTTCGATTAGATATGGGTTTCCATTTCTTTTCCAATATCTTTTGTTTGCATCTAGCACACAGAAATTTTATAGTAAAATATTTCTTATAATGATCGATGTCCGATCTTATATTACTTCCCAACTCTCTTAACAGATCACATATCTCAGAGAATTTTTTGTTTTTGTGTTCAAATCGACCACATGAATTACAACCCACTTTTTTTACCTCTAAATTTTTACAATTAGTTTGAGATGTGTTATTGCATCCCATATATCCACATCTATATCTTATGGTCGATGTTCCATTTAATGTATCATCATTAAACTCATCAAGATTTAGTATGGTTATATTTAATCTGGTCTCATGTTCTCTTAATCTTTCAATAGACCAAGTCTTTTTTACGTTATTAGCACAATATCTACATCTAGATCCAGATCCCATCCAATTATTTCTAGTTACCTCTATATTGTGACCTATGGGACATATCAATGATACCTTATCACTAACATTTGTACCCACAATGTCACTGATTAAGATAAAACCCTCATCGTTAATACTTTGAGTAAATCTTTCCAAAGCCTCTCTGTATTTATCATTGGGTTTATTGCATTTTTTGCACCAATTTTGTTTATCAAGATCCATAAGAGATGGTCTTCTAACATTGTTACATTTGTTGCATACGACTGGAAATACAGTATGTGTGGTTATCTTTTTCATAGTTGGATCATTTTTATCAATGTTCAATCTAAGACCCAGATCTTTTTCAATATAATCTTTTATCTCTTTGAATGTTAAAAGACCAAATTTATTTCTTGTTGAATTCTTATACCCAGATTTTTCATTATTAAGATCTATGAGTCTACCCATGTTGAGATGTTAAAGTTGGATGTGTTTATAATATTAATATTACGCGTTTGAAAATACAATATTATGGTTTTGTACGCACTATATTTTAATCAATCTTGTATCGAATTATATTAGAATTTGAATGTTGTAAATTGTTTTATAATTTAATTTTTTTAGAAATATTAAATGTTATTTTTTTTGTAAGTATGTTAATGAGATTATGTCTGTTGGTTTGGTGTGTTTGTTCAAATAAATATATGTTGTCGTTTTATTTTGTAAGTATGTTAATGTTACTAAAATTTTATATATAAAATATATAAAATGTTTGTTTTCTCTGTTGTAATTGAAAATTTTTGAACTTTGAGGATATAGACAAGTAATATAAGCGCATAAAATGGCAACGTACCCCGAAAAATCCATCATAGCGTCGGTTGGCCTAATGACCCATTTGCTATCCTTACGATATTATGATTCCTCACCGTAAGTATGTGTCTCAACTTTAATGGCAAGTATTGAGATCCAGATTCGATTGGTGTGTTCAATGGGAACGTGATTGGTTGACCGTTCTTGTCCAATGGAATGTTTCCGGGTGTGTTGATACCAGCGGCTGCTTGAGCTGCTGGGGATGGGTTGTGGACGATAGAGACGTTGGAGAGCTTGCTGTAATTTGTCGAACCAGCTGGGGATGTTGCCCACCATGGATGAAGAGAATATGACCACATGTGGTAACCGTTCTCGACTGGGATGGCCTTGCTTGTGTACCATGGTTGGATCAAAGAGTAGTAATCAGAGTGCATTGCCAATCTAGTAGTGTTCTCATAGACGAGTTGAGAGTAGTCAAGGGGGTCAAGACCAGTGTAATTTGGCTCGGTAGTGTAATTGCTCCATTCAGCTCCATAGACACCGTTACCGAAAGCAGCGATGGAATAGTTTTGAGCAGCAAAGAACATGGATACAACAGCATGAGAGAATCTCAAGTCGAAGCAAGATGGAGAGCTAAGATCTTTGAATGGTGCGTAGGGAGCAGTCTGTACTTGAGAGATCAAAATATCTCTTGGAGCGTCACCCATCTTGACACGCTCGTCGTTGTGAACCACAGCGTAGTGAGCATAGGTGTTGGGGTTCAAGAATTTTGGTTGTTGCGTTGGTTGTCCAAAGATCTTTACGTTGTTAACGGTGGCTGGTGTTCCAACAACTTGTGGTGGAGAGATGACACCAGGACTGACGACGATCAAGTCCTCAAAACGTCTAAAGATATAGTTGACCTTGATGTCATTGAATGGCAAGGCAGCTGCTGGAAGAGCAATACCCGAATCCTCTGTGAACCAGAAGGGGAAGGGGCATGAGAAATAAGTTCCAGTTCCCAATGGGATTCCAACACCGACTGGGGTTGTCATAGATGCAATATCTCCGACAATTTGTCTGTATCCAATTCTCTTTGATCCTCTTGTTCTGAATTGGTAATAAAAGTCAAGGTAAAAGTTATCGAAGACCTCTACCTCAAGCTCGTTAAAGGTGATGCTAACCTTTTCAAAAAGATTGTGCATCAAATATCTTGTCCATCTAACGGTGGCATCCAAGAACATGGTTGGTGTTCCGATCAAAGCGATCTGTGGAATTTGAACGTTGAACCAGATTCCCATAACGTAATCACCACTACGATTAACAGAGGCGGCGATGTGTTTTTGTCCGAAATCGGGACATCCACTAACGTGTCTCAAAGAGATTGGAATGTAGGAGAACCAATTGCACTTTTGAACGCTAGAAACGAACAATGTAACTGCATTGGGACCTCCATACAAGAAACCTTCGAGTTCACTGAAAGTTGCAAGATCGATAAAAACGTTCGACGCTGCTGTATTACTTCCTAACGACATATTGAAATGTTAAAATTTATAAGATTTATATGTGGTGATAGGATTATTCTATTATTGATAGATAATGATAAAGTTATATAGATTATATAAAATTAAAGAAAATTTTTTTATAAAAAAAAATTTGTATTTTTTATATAATCTTCATTTTGTCTCAAAACGATATAACGTCGTTATAAATCGACGTTATATAGTGTCTCTGATTTTCATCTTTATAAAAAATATTCAACATCTTTTTCACTATAAATTTTTTTAGATAAATTATAATAGTCATTCCACAACTCTATAAATTTTATTCTTATAATAATCTATAGACAATTTACATCAAGTTTAAAATTTATAAAACCTACTTGTAAAGACATCAATATTATCAGTATTTTTTAAAGATGGTCGACGTTCTTAGAGATGACATATATGAAGAGAGATTAGTCAGCGCAAAGGATCTCGTAGCATGTGCAGCAAGGATAAAGACTGGAGATACATCCATAGAGACTATTTTAAAAGATGTTATCAGAGAGAATGGATTGAAGGTTACACCAACGACCATCATCAATGATAAACATTCAACGTCAAAAGATTATCCGGTATACACTCCTCTAAAGATATCTCAACAGATAAAGACCTATTATCTTGAGACTCTTGGTGGTATCATAGATGTATATGGAGATTTTACATTGAGAGAGGTCGTTAATGTATTGGAAGCTTATAGAAAAAGCATGTTGGAGAAGATAAGTGGTGAAAAATATCAAGAGAAAAAACAAGACAAGGAGAGAGTCATCAAGAATTTTATCACCTATCTAACCTTTGAAGATGTACAAATCAAGATATTATACTTTATTAGTAAACATGGTAATCTTGAGGATGAACATCTATCTGTTCACATCGACGATATATTAAAAGAGGATGTTCATGTTATGATCGATAAGGATACCATGAAAAGGTTTTTTAAAGAAAAATATATATACGTATCGAGAGGGTCGACGTATAAAAGGGTGAGCGTTAAAGATATTAGACCACGAGTCTTCTCACCCATCACCAACGTTCAAGACTTAAATGATTTAGAGGCTATGGAGGAGGGTAGGTTATCAAGAAATCCAGCATCACCCTTTTTAAAAGCTATGGAAGAAGGTGGATTGTTAAAAAGATCACCATTATTAACCTTACCATCTGCCCCAACCTTCCCACCAAAACGTTATTCCACACCAAAGAGATCTAGCAAGACTCCTCCACAACTCCCCTCACGAACCACTAGACCCTTACCATCTAAATCAAAACTACAAAGTCCTTCGATAGCTTTATTAGGTAAACGTCTTACTTCGCAAGATCTTAATGTTATCAGAAGAGACAACGTTAGTATTCCTAGTCTCAATGATATGATAGAGAGAACATATCGAGATATTGATGCAGATTTAAAGGGAACGATGCAACAATTAAACGCTGCGAGTCAAGAACAGATAACAGAGACTGCCCGTACCTTACAAAATAATAGAATGGAACTTCAAAGACTCAAAGAGACTAGAGATGAAGAGAAGCACCGCGTCTTATCAAAATTATACGATGATACAAAGTACGTTGTGGATAGTTATATCGTCAATATGCCATACGATCTTCCAACAAATTACAATGTCCCAACCAATATCAGTCCATCATTGAAAAAGACTATTGATAGTCCAAAGAAGATGTCCGTTACACCAACCCTTCAAAATAAGACTGATTACAATAGTCGTCAAGATCTCATCAAGAAGACGACCAATGATACTACTATCTCAACAAAGACTTTACAATCCAATATAAGAGAGAATGTACAAACTATTGATGATTTCACATCCAAACTTGACAGATATCTCAAAAGATACGATCCATCCACACATATAGAGATCAAAAATTACCTGTCTACAGTAGAAGGACTAGAGGTATTTGCTAAAGAGCATTGGAATAGATTAACACCTATTCAACGAGATAGATTAACAGAACAATTCCGTCAACTAAGAAAATTAAAAGAGAGTATCGCGGAACAGACCAACAGAGTAGAGGAGATCAAGATAATGGATAAACAGATAGATGGTATGATCAAACAAGAGTTGGAGAGATTGGAGAGATCCAAATCTCCAAAAACAGTAAAGACCGATATCGTCAACACTGCAAATCTGTTGAAATCGACTCAGACAAATCTGGTTGCTACTGTGGAGAACACTATAAAGAACGATCAAGTTAAGTTTGTATATAACGTTGACCAATTAACTCAAATGTTGGAGAACGAATTGATGATGGATGCTATCGTTGCTGCTAAAGAGGTTTTAAATCAACCCAACGTCTCAGAGGAGAAACGCGCTATAGATGCAACTATCATTATGGGTAGTGTAGAACCATACATTCCACAAGATCCATCAAAACACGTCAGTATATTAAAAAAAAAGTAGTCTCTTTTAAAGAGTCACCAAAAAAATCTCCTAAAAAATCTCCTAAAAAAGAATCCCCAAAAAAACAATCACCAAAAAAATCATCATCTCCTAAAAAATTAACCAATATATCTTTCAAGACCTTGGACTATCCAAAGGATATCGATCTATACTCTAATATTGAGGGATCTTGTTATATAGATAGTCTTGTCGTATTCTTTCTTTTTAACAAAGATGATATTTGGTCTAAATCCATACTTACCACACCGTTACGTATCAGTGATTATAAAGACGTGATAACGTGCGAAAATATATCTAACATCAAAAGTACGGCGGACGTTCTTGACCTTGCAACAAAGATTAGAAAGACAATGATATCGGAACGAGAAAGATTGTATGATGTGGTGAGAGATAAAACAAATTTAAAGATCAATATATGTAATGATTTGAGGTCGTTGATAGGTAGATGTCTACCATCATCGAAGAATACGACCTCTTATGTATATCAAGATGTTGCCAAGATATACGACTTTTTCTCTGATCTCTATCCATCATTAAAATTTAACGCTCACATTTTACAATCCAATGGCAACATGACAGATGTCAAATACTCTAGCATACCAGTCGCAGATTTTGTCTTGAATAACACTACATTTATAGATAGCGAAGCCAACCACATATGTTTTTTAAATAGTGGGGTATCCATAAAGGATCTAACCAACACTGGTGTAGAGTACGTTGATGATCTTCCTATAGAGAAGATTAGAACTTTGGATATGACTATCACCACAGATTTCTTTGGAGCCTCTTCATCCTACGAGTTGGTAGGAGTGATATTTTATCACGGATCTACATCTACACAAAGAGAGACCAGCGGTCATTATACCGTATTTTTCAAGGTAGATTATGATGTAGATAACGTTAATTACAATAATAACTATAATAGGATTTGGTACTACTATGATGATCTCAAATCCAAGGCTACGAGAGTTGATGACGATGTCAGACCTTTGATATTTGGACATCATACAACGGCTCTTCCACAATTGTTCTTTTATTCAAAGATTATAAAGAATGAACCTTCTTTAGAATCTATAAAAGAAAAATCACCCGTAAAAGAAAGATCTCCCAAAAAAGAGAACAAGTCTTGGGCAGACATTCAAGAGGAGGAAGATATGGAGATATCTATAGAGAAGGAGGATATCAAAAAAATTATAGTTCCAACTCAAGGGGAGATTGATAAAAATAATAATAGACTCTTTTTAACGAGATCTTACCTAAATAATGAGAAGGTTAGGGGTAATTATCTAGAGAGTCTGTTGACGTTGATGATGTTATCAAAATATGGTAGGTTCAAAAGATCTATGACGACACCTATAACCGAAGGTACGTATAAAGATTATGTTAGGTATGATACACTTTGTGATGGTGAATCAGAGGTAGTTAAATTTATGAGGAACAAGACTCGTAAATTATTTGATCGTCTACCGAAAATTAGCGATAAGGATGAACGTATAGAGATTAAAAAGAAGATCAACATCATAAATAAGAAAATTTGGTTGTCTTTCTGTGGACAGGTTCGTGATAGTTTGATAGATGATTTTGCCGAGTTGTTCATCTACCCAAAGACTATGGATATAAAATCGGTGAATGTTAGAACTTTTATTCGAAATTGTCTTGTAGATACTAACGTTGATAATGAAGGGTATCTAGGATCTATCGACGTTATCGATGCATACGATTATCTTGCCAACGTCTTTCCTAAATTAAAGAGTAAGATCTTAATAGAGGGAGACAAGGAGTTCTATGAAAGACCCATGAATCATCTAGCTCTCGGTGATTACATGTTTAACGAAAAACCTTTGAAAGTCTCAGGTAACGTGTTTGTAATATATAATGATGATGTGTATTTGAAAGACTTAAGAAATATCGGTGAGGAGAGACAAAAAGATGAGAGGGGAGAGATGATCGTATATAATAAGGTGAGAGGGTTGAATGAAAAAATATTGGAAGACAAGTATGAGTTGACAGGAATCATATTACAACAAAAACGAGATGATGTTAGTGATAAATGGGACTACATGTCCTTGATTAGATTGGCGGATGATGAATTTTACATGTATAATAATGTAAGGTATGGTGATACATTTAAATCTATAAAGCATGAAGATGCATTGGCGTTGGCATTTAATCTAGATGGTAGATTGACAAATACATACCCCGTTGCATATTTTTATGAATTGGTGAGAGGTAATGGAGAGTGATCATAGAGATATTTTTTTACGTGTAAAATTATAAATTTTAATCTATAAGATTAAAATATTTTATCCCTACCCATATTTATAGATGTTAGATAAATAATGGGTTAAATTCCATCTCACATTGGGTCATACAATCTTTCATATCCACGATATTTCCATTCTTCTCAATAGTCTTACACTTGCAAAATATAGGACAATTTGCTTTAGACGTTGGCAAGACACATTGTCGACCATATTGCACAGATAACATGTTTGGCATACATATACCATTATTTACACACTCACCCTCTCTTCCATCACTCATCATACAATGTGCGGCAGCGTTTCTCATACAATTTGCATTGTATTCACCAACGTTCTTATCTATTAAGAATCTCCCATAATTCATAAGGTATGGACTATTGACGTTCTCATATCCATCTCTCTTTTTACATCCAAAAATTACGAATGCAAACACAACGATCACAACGATCACACCAACTATCAACAACGTGTTGTTTTTCATCTTGTATTATTTGTGGTAGAGATTATATATTATTATATGGATGCAAATTTTGTATCATTACCTTAAAATTTGAACTGAATTTTTGCATAATATACAATTTATTCCAATAAGAATTATTCATCCCAAACGTAATTTCTTTTAACATCTACTACCCACGTATCCTTGTCCCTTCTTATTAGGGTAGCGTTATGATAATTTGTATTATTATTTACAATGTTTGACCCAAATACAGATTTCAACGTTATACCATATTTTACAATAATTAGATCTTTGTCTCTCTCCTCAAAGATTATATTCCAAATTTTGTTGTTGACGATACAATATTTTGATAATGAATCATCCTTTAAAAATACGACGTGTCTGTTCGTTTCATCTATTACGACCTTGCTACTATTTAGTAGATAGGTCATATCTTTTGTTGACTAATATTGGTGGTAATAATATCTCTTTATATTATTGATATATAATATAAATTTGATCTTTGTTTACATAACTTTAGTTTATATACAAGTTAATAGACTATGAGCGTTATATATAATAACCTTCCAGGATACGTCCCTAATTATGATGAGAAGTTTTTATCATTACAACGTCTCCACACAACACCCACAAAGAACTCTCATGTTAAACGCCCAAATATTTTGACACCATCGCAAAGATATTACGATGAAGTTATGAGAGATTATGATTATGAGACATACCCACCCATCATCCCCTATGAAGAGGCAAAAACTATAGATCGTCAATAAATTATGTCAACGTTGACAAAAACTAATTTTAAATTATATTCATTTAAAATATTACAACATATCATATAAAATATTACACCATTATAGTATTTATAAATTACATATCATCATATTTTTTTAATAATGTCATCCAAAAATATATTAAACGTTGGTGACGATATCGCATATAGATTAAACTTGAAAGGTGCAATACGTTGGGAATTTGCGCGTGTGATCAAGACTAGTGAAGATGGAAGTATGGTCGTATGGAGATATAAATGTGGATTAAGAGTAGAATATCCAACAAAAGACAAGATGAGACCCATATTTCATAGAACGTTAGTAATTCGTGCTCATGATGGCATCACTATTAAAAAGATATATGGTGAACAAGGACATTTCACAGAGATGGATATCGGTGTGATAAAGGTCGGGACTGTGATATCAGATCCAAATTTAGATGAGGACATGTATACAGATGTATTCTCTAGTATAACGATTGAACGATATGATAAGGATAAAGAGTACGCCAGTTACTCATAAATGTTTAACATTAAACAAATTTGATTTTATACATGTATATAAAATATTATTGTTAAAAGAGTATTGGTAAAAATAAGATATATTGTACAAAATTATGAGAAGATGCAAACGTTAGATTATGACGGAAAATGTATAAAGGTTGGTGACGACATAACCTATCGTCTAGAATGTGATGGTGTCAGACGTTGGGAGTTTGCAAAGATATGGCATATTGACAAAGGGAAAAATATAATTATACGACGATATAGATATGATAAATTATCCATCTTACTAAATGGTATACCAGCTTGGCGATTTGTACCTATCGTTAATAAGGAACTTTGTCTTCATATGTTTATTTTGACAAGATGTAAATTTTCTCCACGTGGTGTGTATAGTGTACAAACAGAATCAATATTATTAGATCCAAATAACGATGAAGATAAGACAGAGGTCGTATCTATACATTTGTATGACAAAGATGGATCTTATACTCTATATCAAAAATTAATATCATATAAAAATGATTACAGCGAAGAAGAGGATGAATGTTAACAAATGCTAAATACCTATATCTAATTTATTATATATGATACTATATATAATAGTGTATCTATAAGGATTGTTAGTCTTATAAAAATTATTAAATCTTACGATTGTATGACATCCATATCGTCATACGATGTGCGACACGCACGATATTTTTTTTAATAGCCGGTGGTGGCAGGTCTAGAGTGACCATAAGCGGTGGTCATCAAGTGGTATGGGTTACCACACACACGATGGAAGGCCGCTGGTTGGCAGTAGACTCTGGCTGGTGGAGGTGCAGGGAAGGCACACTCTGTATCGACAGATCCACAACCACATGTGCAACCTTGTGGGTGTCTAGATTGGTATGCAGCTCTAGCGTTAGCGGCTCCTGCATAAGAGGCGTGACCGTGTGCAGCGACTGGTGATCTTTGCATATCTGTTATTAAATCAAGTTATAAAAAAGTTTTTACTATGTGTTATATAAAGATTATTATAGATAACAATTTTTTTTGATAAAAAAATGTATATAATTTTTTAAAGAATACTCTTTTAAAAAAACGCATCTTTACTTGTATCCTTAAAAACGAGAAGGTTTTAAAATTAATATCTATTTGATTAAATTAATGAAAATACATAATTTTTAAAAACTACCAGTAAATTTTATATAGTGTAAAGATGATACGTGTATGTCTTGTTAGAGGATACAGACTCAACGTTGAAAATATGATAGATCTTGTGTGTTTTGTAAGGGGTATGAATTTTTTGAAATATCACAATACATCGACGTTACCAAATCTTCAAGAATATTTGGGATATTTCATAGGCATAGAAGGAGATATCGTGTTGAAAAAAGATTACCATGATAACCCAACGTATGCCGATCGTCTGAGATATATGGCGTTCTATATCAACAACAGCTTTAACATAGCAAAGATTGATTTGGAGATATTTTATAGAGTTTGTTGTTCAAAATATGATGGTTTTATAGTGGGACAAAAGATCAAAGATATAGATGTATGCAACGACGAAAGTTCAAAAGATGTGGTTGGTTATGATGTAAAGGATGTATTTGAAAAATACCCACGCGTTGATGAGAGATTTATATGTGGAGGATGTCATACTATTCACATCCATAGATTTACAAGATGTAAAGAGTGCAAAACTTTAAAAAAGATTAGGGTGTTTGATGTTTTTATCAACCCTATTAATTATTTTAGATTTGAGAGAGATGCAACATATCATCTCGTTCCCTTTGATTGTGTGAGGTGTACTTGAAAATTAATTTAATAAAAGATCTTATTAAATAATATTTAGAATTTATTGGTATAATATATTTAAAAATCAGAATGGTGTTTAACAATGTATTGTTGATAAAAGGGTATAAGGTTGACATATTGGGTCTCGCTAAATTATTATGGTATATGAAATACAATGGTGTGTTTGATGGTCATCCCAATATAGAGTCCTTAAGTTTTCAAAACGATCTTGGTATAATTATAGGTAAGGATGGTGTGAGATTGGCAAAAAATTATGAAAAGATAGAAAAGTATAAAGATAATCTATTTGAGGTCATGTTTGAGTGTAACAAGATGAAATATTTAAAAGATCTAAAGATAAAAATATTTTGGCCTGTCTGTTGTTCGACCTCTAAAGATTATATTATTGGAAGGGTAGTTAGAGAGTATGAGAGAGAGGATAAGAGGTGCAAAGATTGTGATAAATATACTCTATGTGATAGATGTATAGGGTACGTAAAGGGAGGATGGTTCGATATAGACGACATATTTGAACATATGACAAAGATCGACGATGATAGGGTTTGCAATCATTGTTACAAAATCCATGATCAAAAATTTACAAGATGTAAGGAATGCAAAGCATTAAAAAAGATTAGAGTATACGATGACATTGATAATCCTCTGGAATACCCCGAGTTTGAAAAACATCAATCTTATTATTTGACGTTGGATGATTGTACATCATGTTCTTAATGATACAAGATACTCTTGCTTCAAAATTAATATTACAATATACGTTTTAAAAATTATAAAGATACTTTGTAATTTTATAAGATTAATATAATTTATAAAAAAAATGGCGACATGTAAAGATTGTGATACTCTATGTAATTTAACCTCAAAAATTCCTAATGATAAAGATAGACAAATCATAGATACAAAGATTGAAGACCCATTTTATTATGGGAATGATGATATTGTGACACGTATAGCTAAAAATATTCTATATAAGAAAGGTTATCGTCTGGAACGTTATAAGATAAAGACAGAGTAGAAAGATTTTTTATCTTGAAAGATAAAAATAATGAGGGTAGCGAATAACGATCACCATCGAGATACGAAAGTGATGCAAGGTCTTACTAAATACATAAATATAGTGCCACAAGGTAAAGACAAAGTAAAGATATTTTTAGTCTTTAGACTAAAAAGAGTATTTGATGATCACCATCGAGACACAAAAGTGATGCACTGTCTTACTAAATACATAAATATAGTGCCAAGTGAGTTTTTGCAAGTTATGTAATTTAATAAATGAAATTTATATAAATCACAAAGTTATTAAAAACCTTTCGTCAAAGGAAAACCACCTGCGTGACATTGTCCTAGACAATGTCACGCAGGCTGTGATGTGTGCAACGTTAATAACTTTAAAAGTATATTACGAGCACCATTTGAATCTCTATCGATTATGAATTTACATTTTACGTTTGAACATTTAAATACTTTGCTTCTACCTGGATTACTTATCGTTCCACATGCTGTACATGTCTTTGATGTATAATCCTCCATAGGTATGATTAATTTTCTGTCTGGATATTCACACATCTTGAACTTTAATCTATCTATAAAGGAACAATGTCTCCAAGACTTTATATTGTTCTTTACCTTCTTACTTATCTTTTTCTGTCTACAAAGACTGTTGGTATCAAGTCTTGGGAGGATGATGTACTCAAAGTTCTTTAACAACCACGTTGATATTTTCTTATGAGCATCCTCTACAAGGTTATAGATCTTTTCACTCACTCTTCTATAAGATTGACGTAGATGACATCGTCTTCTAGAGCGCATAAAATGTTTAACCTTCTCGTTCTTTGGATCTAACAAAGATGTTATCCTGTTACGTCTAGTGTTCAAAGAAGCCAATCTAGAGACGTTGTTCTCTCCTAGATGGTAGATGTATCCGTCGTTGGTATAACCTGTTAAAAATGTTCTTACTCCTGGATCGATAGAGATGATTCGTTTAGGGACTTTGCTATCGTCCCTTTGTACATCCACCTTAAAGATTAGGTAATAATGTCCAAATCGGTCATAATGCAACTCCAAATCGTTTGTGAAGTTTGGTATGTCAGTCTTACTTATCTTTGGATCGTCTTCATTGCGTTGAGTTCTCCTGATAAATCTTAAAAATTTATATTTCCCCCTGTCAGATTTTTGTTTAAATTGATGTCCCCTAATATATATGCTTATAGATTCTCTCTTCTTCTTTTTAAAATGAAGATGAAATCCTGTCCCTTTATTCAAGTTAGTCCTTCTATTCTTTATTAATTCATCAATAGCTCGATCTCTAGTATCCGAAAGGAGAATCATCCAAGGTTTATCCTCGTAAACAGAATCTTGAGCAAACAACCCTATCAATCTCCTAGTTAACTTATAATCACTCTCATATCTTTTCTTTTTCTCTTTATCTACATTTAAACCACTAGCCTTATCCAATATTCTTTGTTGCAACTCTTGTTTCCACTCTTCATTAAGAAAAGCCAATGCACTATTATAAACATATCTATAACAACCAAACCAACGTCTTAATTTTTCTTCCTCCTCTTCATTTGGATATATTCTCATCTTTCTAGCTTTGCAATCGGGTATTGTGGTCTCCTCTATATCCACGTTATTTAACACATTGTACAAGTATTTTTTGTTTTTTGGAACATCGTTGGGATCTTTGTGTTTCTGCACCCTAATGTTTAGCCAAGAATCCTTGGTCTTTCTCTTGTCGTAATCCTCTGTTTTTTTGTTAAAGAATGTAACCTCACGATTGTTGATACAAGAGTTTTTCTTATTGTCGTCTAATTTAAGCTCAATGGTATTACCATTTTTGGGTAAGAACAACTTTTTGGATATAGCACCGGTATGCTTATTCCAAAAAGGTTGTAAGGTCATGATATAAAGACTATTGTAGATATGTCATTCAAACGATAAATCAATTTTGTAAACTAATTTTAACCAACGTTATATTATTTTACTTTACAAATAACAAGATTAATAATATTTATAAAAATTTGTTTAGTTGTAAAATATTAGATGTAAAGTTTAAAGATTTATTAATGAAAGTATTATAAATGATTGATTATAACTAAAAGACTTTATGTTATAAATATAAAAAATTTATATTTTTTATTTCCCCAAATATAGTGGTATCGTCATGTGGTACCCTTATCTTTTTCACATTCTTTTTAATGATATCCTTTGCCACATACTCTCTTACATATTTTGCATATTCGCTATTATCATTATCTTTAAATGAATTTATAGATATGGTCGCTTCACTCCCTATATCACACGTAAAACGAAAATCTGTATCCATATCAAAATCATTCAACATTATCTGTTTTTTATTGTAATGTTCCATGTATCTATAAAAAGAATCTATCTCTCTTATGATCTTCATATTTTTCGAGTTCCTATATATGTCATCCTTATCGTTTATATTCACCTCATCTTTCATATTTTCGTTCCTCATATCTTTGACACCAGGTAACACGTATGTAGTATCTATCTTGCATATCCTTTGGTAACCAAAATCGTAAAAGATTGTTTTTTCATAGATGGGTCGTAACGTCCTATATATGATGGATATTGTGAATGATTTTGATCGACTAGGATCTTTATCGTTCACTCTAGTATGAATGTCATTATATAGATCACACAAATGTGTATAATTATGAGAATACTCTATATTTGATCGTACATATCTTATCATCATTCGTAAGATAGTCAACATCATGACATTTGATCGATATTGATATGTAGAGATATCTTTGAACATAAAGATCAATATAATATAAATGTCATATCTCTTATCGACGATCGATCTTTCCATAATATAATCATGCATGTCTACAGATATATATAGTTTTCATCTCACAAAATTATTTGTATATATTATAATATATTATAAAACAACAACGTTATCTTATCATAAATTTAGTAGTGCATACTTACCCTACTATTTATGGCGTATCAAACTTCTGATGTATCTAATATACATAGCGTTGCCTCCGACGCCAAACTTGTCCTATCTAACCCTACAACATCGTGGACGTTAAAGAATAATTTTGTTGACAATAAATTCGTAGTAGAGAATCAAACCCTCCCAAACATTATAAATATAGACCCAACGACCGGTGCAACAGATCTTGTGGATACGATAAGGACGACACAATCCAAACTCAAATCGAATACTGGGTTTAATACCAACCTTCTATCATCACTCGGTATGGGCGCATCCTACGATATAATATTTCCACCAACCCCACCTACAGCAACCCAAACTTTAATTTTTGATGGTGTAAATTATATTTGGGATACGATGCCACCTTTGGCAACCCTAGCGAGTGACGGAACTGGAGTATCTTTAGTTAGCGACGGAACGGCTCCTACCCTCGTAATATACTCTTTGAGGGGGGTTGGAGGAACAACTGTAACGCAGGTTGGAAATAATGTGGTAATAGATTCTTCACCTAATGCTTTTATTGCAAATCATACAATGACAGCCGTCGATTATAATAATGTATCTTATACGCCCGTGAAATGGGATGACATTGTACAGAACTCAAATGACGTAGTATACAATTCTACTACAGACGAATTTACAACGGCGATAACGGGAGATTACAGAGTCTCTTTTGCTTTTTTCGGTAAAGGATTATTTGCATCTTATTTGGCAGCGATGCGAAATGAGACAACATTGATAAATTATGTTCAAGATATGAGCTCTATTCCGACTTGGACTGATTGGACTTATGTTCTACCTCGCAATCCATTTCCACCCATTATCCCTTACTTTTGGAATAATCAAACATCAACCAAGGCTTGGTTTAGTAAAGTTGTTCATTTGACTGTCGGAGATATATTCACATTAGGGATAGAACCAGATCCATCTTTTCCCATTACTATTAACGATGGTGTTTTACTTAGTGGTACAGACGATCGTCCTTTAACAAATTGTTCTATTAGACGTTTGTTATAAAATAGTTAGGATATAGATATAGATATATTTATGTTATAAATTTTTATAAATTTATATATTGTAATTTCTGGACATTTTATAACAAACGCTTGATAGCACAATTTGTTAAAGGACGATCATCTGTACCAAATTTTAAAGCTCCATCTCCCAGTCCAAATATAGTTGATGGGTCTTGTTCTATTCCTAATGTGAATAAATCTCCAGAGTTTAGGTGAACTACTATACTAAACGACGCTTTTCCACCTGCGTCATTCCAAGTGTAAGCTATGGGAGGATCTCCATTACGTAGTGTGTAAATAGTTTGAGTAAAAAAAACCACGGGATAACTCAGATCCTGAACGTAATTAAGAAGAGTAGTCTCATTTCGTATCGCTGCGAGATAAGATATATCTCCTTGGCCACCGAAAAAAGCAAAAGAGACCATGTAATCTCCCGTTGTTACCGTTGTAAATACGTCGGTAGTAGAATTATATGTAACATCCGTACTTGTCTGAGATATACTATTCCATTTCACGGGTACATAAGGTGCACCCGTATAATCTGTAAGATCTTGCGTATGATAAGCGATAAAAGCTGGACTAGTGGATGATGATGGAGGAACGGAATTGATCTCGACAGTATTACCAACCAATGTCACAGACGTTCCTCCAGTTCCTACTAAAGAATGTATCACAAGATTATGACCCGTTCCATTACTCACTAAAGATGTATCTGTACCATCACTCGCCAAAGTAGATATTATATTAGGATCCCAAACATAATTTACTCCATTAAAAAGTAGTATTTGATTTGACGTTGGTGGAGTTGGTGGAAATATTACATCGTAATCGGATGCCATACCAAGAGACGATAAGAGGTTAGTGTTAAAACCCGTATTCGATTTGAGTTTGGTTTGTGTCGACCTTATCGTATCTACAAGATCGATCGCACCCGTAGTAGGATCAACGTTCAATATGTTTGGGAGGGTCTGTGTTTCTAATACAACCTTGTTGTCAACAAAATTATTCTTTAACGTCCATTCCTCCGTCGGATTAGATAGTACAAGTTTTGCATCGGATGCTAAACTATGTATATCTAAAGTATTGGAGATTTGATACGCCATAAAAAAACACTATTAATTATATCTATGTGATGCTATATTATTAAAACTACTCGTAAAATTTAACAAGTTCATTTAAATTTTACGAGTAGGTTTAAATGTCGTTATAATCTTGAAAATGTTAATATCTTTGATGTGTTGAGATTATTAAAAAATTTATAATAGACGTTCTATAGTACAATTTGTCAAGGGTCTATCGTCTATACCAACCTCCAGAACACCATCGGTTATTACACCGGGATTCGTTGGATCTGGTTCTATTCCAAATGTAAATACATCTGCGGCGATAAGATGAACTATAGTGGTGAAAGAGGCCTTTGATCCTACTTTATCGTTCCAAGTATAAGATGTGATTGGATCTCCATTACGTAGTGTGTAATTATTTTGAGTAGCCCAAGCCGTGGTATAACTTAGATCTTGAACATAATTTACCAAGGTCGTCTCATTTCTCATCGCTGCAAGATATGATGCGTCAAATGTTCCACTAAAAAATGCGAAAGATATCATATAATCCCCTGTCGTTACCGTAGTAAATTCATCGGTGATAGAATTATATGTAACATCCGTACTTGTCTGTGATATATCATCCCATTTCACGGGGGTATAGGGTACAGTGTTATAATCTGTCAAAGCGGGAATGTGATTAGCTATAAACGCGGGACTGTTGGTTGTTATAGGTGGACCAACACTTATCTCTACATGATCACCTACCTGGGTTACTGTTGTTCCTCCTGTTCCTAATAGAGAGTGTATTACAAAACCAGGAGCTACTCCATTACTGACCAAAGAGACTCCAGTCCCATCGCTAGCCAAAGAAGAGAATATAGGTTCCCAAACATAATTTACCCCATCAAAAAGCAAAACTTGATCTGCCGTCGGAGGGGTTGGTGGAAATCTTATATCGTAATCCGCAACCATACCCAAAGAAGATAGAAGGTTGGTACTAAAGGTCGTATTTGATTTGAGTTTGGATTGTGTCGACCTTATTGTATCTACAAGATTGACCGCTCCTGTAGTTGGGTCAACGTTCAATATGTTGGGTAAGGTTTGATTCCCCAATATAAATGTATTGTCAACAAAATTATTCTTTAACGCCCAAGTCTCCGTGGGATTAGATAGTAAGAGTTTGGCATCTGACGATGTGCTATGTATATTTGCTATATCAGACGTTTGATATGCCATTCTCACCAAATATTACAAAACGTGGGAAAATATTATACGATGATATGAATTTGTAAATTTAATAATACTATATTATTAAATGATAAAGATTATAAAGATGAGAGTTGGAAAATCTTATTCTCAAAACTGTCAATGATATGAGGTCCCCATAAAAATATATGTATTGCCATATCGTTGAACACTATATAATCGATCTTAAAATCATTGTTCGTATTAAACTCATCATAAGTTATGGTGTGTGTGTTCTCATATTTATCACCAAACTCCCCATCATTATCCACGATATAACTTTGACCTATACACATATCTACTCTACTATCCACTTTCAACACAAAAGATCTGCCTCCTATATCGTACATGTTAGACATGATTATATCTTTATCAGTATAGAGTGATGGTAGAGATTGATGAATGTAATCTTTATTATCTACCTTTTTGTCGTTGATGTTGGGTAGAATGTATTCTGTTCTAATATAAGTCCTATCGTCATAATTTATATTGTAAGTTATCGTCTTTCCATAGAGACTTTGTGTCTTGTACGTTACTATTAGAATAAAAGATCTCTGATCTCTACCCATACATCTTTTTTTACTACAATGATTTTTTATAATATCCTCATATAGATCGTTCAAATCACCATAGACTCTCCATACATCAATCTTTGTTCTGATATGTCTCTTTAACATTCTCATTATTGTCAACATAAGAACATTTGATCGACATCTATGTATACAAAGATCTCTAAACATCAACATCAATATGATGTAGACGTCATAGTTTTTGTCAACGATAGATTGTTCAATGATATGATCGCACATGTTATATATATTAAGACTTGTATAGATATAAAATATCAACGATATTTTATTTTTAATATTTTATAGTATCATCACTCATCGATGCATACCATCCCGACGTATGTGCATGTATCATGTGTGTCATTTTTTGCGATCCTTAGATATGCATAAAATTTAAAATTATTATTCTCAAGTCTATCCTTCAAATCGCGATCTTCAAGATTAGTCGACCAACATCCATCCGTTGGCATCACATCATATAAGAGTAGACAATTTGGTGTTTTTACATAACGTCTATCTACAATAAATCTTAATCTATCTATATTAACATTTTCATTATAAGATAGAGCGTCTTTAATATCGAATAATAATTTTGTACATTGATAACAATCCTGCGTTATTTCATCTTTTTCAAGGTTCAATTGAGTATCAATATTCAACGTCCATATATTGTCATTTTGATGATAGATTGGAACAAATCTAATCTTTCCGATATTTGTTAGATCGTTCATCTCATACATTACAAACTCTTTTGATCCACTATCCATCAAAAATTTTAACATCTCATTCTTTTGAAAGATACTCTCGATATCTGTTTTTAAAAAACTATCTTGTAATACACTAATATTATCATCTTTTGTTGCCAAGCTACCCATATCGTTGGTATAAAATATTGTTAATATAATTTAATGAATATTATATATGTATCTTTTGTATAAAATATTGTTAATATTTTATTTTTATGTATGATATCTTTAACATTTACTCAAACAGATATTTAAATTGTTCCTTCAACATCCTATATCTTGATGGATTCTTGTATTTTTGCAACTCTATATCATCTCTAAGATTGTCGTTATGATATTTTGTTAGACGTTCATCATTCACGCATACAGTAGGTATAAATACCAGACCAATAGCTCGACGTCTCTTGTTCGTCGTATTATTACCCGCTCTGTGGATGGTGTTGCAATTGTGTATACATACATCACCAGGTCTTGTTATCATCATGGTATCAAGCTCCTCCGGATGTTCTTTTAAACACAACGATAACCCAGGAACTCCCGACCTCATACGAAAGGTGGTTGATTTGTTGTAACGTACATGTTTTCTTGTGGGAAGATGATGAGTACCCTTTGCATAGAACAGGGCACCGTTACCCTCATCGATATCATCTAAAGATATCCAACAAGTCAACGCAACAGCAGGAGTTACCTTAAAGTATGCATTATCTTGATGTGACCTTGTCGGTTTAGAGATGCTAGGATGCTTCTCAAAGAGTTGCATGTTCAATACCTTGATATCATCATAACCTGTTAATGTCTTTGCAACGTGAGAGAGGGTAACTATCATATCCTTAAATATGGGATCGTATCTATATAGGTATTGGATCTGTTTCAACTTTCCTGTACCGTCCTCATCAAAGACTGTATCACAAGGTTGTAATGTGCGGTGCAATCTATCTATTACATTATTAACCTTATCGATCATCTCTTTAGAGAATAGACTCTCTAATTTTACATAACCGTCTCTCTCGTAATCGGTATACATGTAACGATCTTTGTTAAGATCATTGATATCGAGCGACGTGATAGTCTTATCGATAGTCATATTATGTTGAACGTATAGTTTTTCACCATCATTTTGAACAGTATTGCTCGATGACAATATACCACCATTATTTTTTAAAACTTCGATATTATTATCGTGTAAGATGGCGACTTTGTTTTTAAAAGTATCGTTAGCATTAATTTCGTAAGATTTGAAAGTTACAGAACCATCAGCGTTGATAATGAGATCTGTCATGTTTAAATCTTATATGTAGGGTTAACGATTTGGATATTTTTTTTAGATAAATTTATTAAGATTAATAATGTATTCTCTATAAAAATTGTCAACGTATATGTAATATGATATTTGAATTATTAAATATAGTCTTTAAATATTATTTTTATGTTGATCATAAAAATTTATACACACCTAACTATTTTTTCCAATAGTTATAGATCTATACAATAACGTTGGGTCTTTGCTATCTCCCACTTTGTTTTTAGACACAGGCCAATTCCTCATAATGTTACGTAAAAGATCATAACACTTTGATCTAAATATATGATCATAGATCTTTGATGATATATTGACACCATTCTTATATATACCGACATTGTATCTATCCTTATTTTGTATTATATCTTCGCTAAAGTTACATGTAATTGAGGGTCCATGATCATTTGATTCTTTGGAAAAATATAACGATGATAATCCCATAATTATAACCTTATCATCATTCGATTTTTCACGATAGGGTAGACTTGCGTCTATGATATTATCCATATAATTATTCTTTAAGACGAGATCAAATAGATCTTTTAAAAGACAATGTCCCTTTATTATATCAAATTGTTTAAACATGTATCTATTGAGACCTACATAGAAATTCTTCCCATCTTTATAAACCCCGTCATTTTTCAAATGGATATTAAAAGATATGTAATATATAGATGTCTTATTATCTACAAACAGTATATGTCTCATAGTAAATAAAGACCTTATCTTATCTTTGTATTTTTTGTTAAATAATAGTCCTATATCTCTATAGATCATAGTTATAGCATAACAAGATATTACCTTTGTGTAGTTAAAACATGCATCATTAAGACTAGGACTCTCATCAGTTGAATAATATCGTTTTGTAGTATCGTTATTTAAGGTTTGTTGTGAAGCATTAAAACTATCCCATTTTTCTTTTCTGTATTTTGGGATATAATTCCACAGACGTATCATTATGTCCCATACGATAATATGTGATGCCATCCTTAAAAATGTATATGTGAGAGATTAATTTATATTTTTATAATACTCTTATAAAAAATTATTTGTATTGATCGTCAAGTTTTTAATCATTGTTATCTTTATATAAGAGTAAAAAATACTGTAATATATACTTGTATATTTTTAAAACTCTTCGTCCATAGAGAACTCTTCCATAATATCATCGACCTTTGAATATTCTGTAACCGTCTTTTCGAAGAAATTAGACTTGTTTGGCAAACTTATCACCGCCATCCAGTCAAATTTGTTGTTGACCTTATAGAGTTTCTCTCCGCCAAAAGAATGGATGAGAGAGTCTGCCGTACATTTGATGTAACACGTCATATCTTCAATATTGATACCCACCGTCTCCAACTTCATAGCATCCTTATTAAAAAATACACCTACCTTGACCGATGAGGAGATGATCTCATATAATCTTTCGAGGGGTATAGGTTCATATCCCAACTCGTTAACAAAGAACCAATATAACGTCACTGCCCAAGCGGTATGTGAACCCTCATCTCTGGCGATCCACTCATTGGCGAGGGTAAGACCCTGCAAGATATTACGTCTCTTTATCCAATAGATCCCGGCAAAGGCAGAGCTGAACAAGATTCCCTCTACACATGCAAATGCAACGACTCTCTCTAATAATGGCAATGATGGGTCCATCCATTTCTTTGTCCATGCAGCGATTACCCTGATGCTTTCGAAATTTTTGATGGAGTTGAACCCAAGCTCCTTCTCTTTCGTGTCTCTGATATAGATATCTATCAACGTACTATATGTTTCGTTGTGAATATTCTCGTTGACCTCTTGTATAGCATAGAAATAACAACATTCTTTGATATGACTGGTCTCCTCCTTGAAATTTTTGATTAAATTCTCTGCAACGATACCATCAAGTTGTGCGAATAAGAACAACAACATCTTTACAAAATTTCTAGTGGGTACATCCAAATCATCCCACTCTTTCCTCTCCTTCGCCGCTTCGAGTTTCAAATGTCCTACAGTCCAAAAACTATTCAACAATCCCTTATAACACGATTCAAGATGCTTGTGTCTTATAGGAAAATAAGAATACTTTGTGAGATCCTCATCATCCTTGAATATATTGTCCCTCAATTCTGCTAAAGAGTCATCTTGAAGATTATCACACAAGAAATCTCTTAATCTATCCTCTGGTATATCGGTGTTATTTTTTATGACCCGTTCGTAAACATTAACGTCTTGTCTCTCTAATACGACCATTATGTTTTTTTATAAAATACCTTCTCTTACTATATGATAATCGATGACGTAAAGGGTGTAAAAATAACAAAGAATGTGAGATGATATGACCAATATTATAAGATGTTATATAGATATGACTATATATAAATATTTATTTTTGATATGATGATTTTATTTTATGTTTAGTAGTCTTACTATTATAAAAAATACTAGTAACGTTCATCACAATATGATACAGCTTTTATCAGTCAACGTCCATCTTGGTTCTGATTGTTCATCGTACAACTTTATCTTTGCATCGTAATCTCTATTAAGATCATCAATGTTATCATAGTAGTATGGTACCACCTTTGTGTATTCATCACCAAATACATCGTTGGTCTCTGTGATAATAGGATCGAATAATGAACGTAATCCATCGATCACATATGATCTATCGATAAATATGAATATCTTATGGTTGGTCATCATGGGAGTTGGACAATTTTCATAAGGATATATCATTTGTTGCTCTATTATCTTTATGGTTGCATCTTTTATAGGTGACCTCTCCTTTATAAATTGTAAAATTTTCGACATTATACAGGTATTATTATTCAGACAGACGTATGTATTATAAAAATTATGTATCGATTAATAATAATATATCGATTACGAAAACTACAAAAATTTTATAATGGCGGAATGGGGTCTCATATCCGTCATCGTCATACTATTTATATTTTTGATCTTGATAACAGGACCGACAATATACGCTCTATATCAAAAATTTCATCCAAAACCTTCAGGTATATCTTGTCCAGCAGGGTTTAATCCAAGTAATTGTTATTATGCTACGGAGAGCTATCTAGATGCGTCTATGCCAAATCCTCAGACTGCTCCCAATACATTCAACAATCAAGGCATAAAGATTTGGTTGGGAGATTTTCAATACTCTGAGGGAGCAGGTCCTGCGGTATGTCAACCAGTCTATTATGCTATAAGGTACGTTAGACTATCGGATGGAGGGTATAGTCAACTTGGAGAATGGAATGGTCCTATATTTAGTGGAACTATAGCCGGTTTAGATATCAATGATATACCATGCTACCCCAATAGTGCAAATACGAGTGATGAGAGTACGTATTGCTCATTCGATGGTATAACGAATGGTGCAACATTTAATATGCCCACGTTGGTAACGATCGATCCTCTACAAGTGACATTTCAAGATGGTTACGTCGTCAACCTTCACAGATATATAGGAACATCGGCTACGGACGTACCTACGTCATCGGATGAGGGGACGATAGTGGCCTATATGTTACCATATCCAACACCTACTCAAGAAGGATTCACATCTATGGCTAACGATGTACTATCACCCAATAGTGTGTGTTATAGTTAGAGGTATTTCATAATTTATTAATTATAATCATATCAGATTTTTCTGACAAAACTACCCCCAAAAGTTTAGACCCAGGAAAAAATGTCATACACTGTATGATTTTTATAAATATTTTTATAAAAAAATGTAGGAAACTTTTAAAACAATGAAAAAACATACAGTGTATGACATTTTTTCCTGGGTCTAAACTTTTGGGGGTAGTTTTATCAGAAAAATCTGATATTAATCTGAACACATATCATATTTATTTTTTTAATGACCATTAATAAATTCTAATTTCTTTAACCATTCTAAATGTTTTTTACTCTTTTCATGTTGTTTTTTGTTATTAATCGTATATAGATTTCCACAATTGCATAAAATATATTCGGGAGAATTAACTTCCTCGTTTTTTTGCGAAAGTATTCGTAAAATGTGTTTATTATTTTGTTTGTGTTGATAGATACATGCTTGACTGACTATTGCTCCGCATTCACATTGAACCTTTTTTTTATAATAGTTTCGTATCCTATCTTTATATTTTTCATAATTGGTTTGATTATTACTCTCTTGCATCAGAACATCACACATAACTATAAATACAACGGTAGATGTAAATTATTTTATTATTATAATTTAATTTTATCTATCTATATTTTTATTATAGATATTTTTTTATTTAAAAATTTTTATAATTATAATAATCATATTAAAAATATAGATACTATCATAATAAATCATATACTATATCTATATACATAATATGAATACCGAAACAAAATATAAAATATATGGTATTTATCAAAATAATTATACTGCTAATGAGACATTTATAGAAAAAGGGTGGAAACCCTATACCTTTGACGAGTTGCTCATAGAGTTGGAAAATAATAAAAGCTACCATGAACGTCTATGGGGAGATCAATCCTATAAACTATTCGGCGACGTCGATGGGTATAAAGGAAATATTGAGACTTTTAGAGATGCTTTTCTCAAATTTATGAAGGAAGGATATAATATACCTATCGATAAGGATAAATTTTACTACACTCAGAACAAAGGAAAGGAGGGATCTTATCATTATGTCATACCTTTGTACTATGCTTCGTGTGAAAAACTTAAGGAGATCCATCAAAACTTTATAAAAGAGTATGGGAAGAACTTTACAAAGATCGTAATAGAGAAGAATGGGAAACCCAAGACCAAATCTGTTATAGATACATCCGTATACGCTGACCATTGGTTTAGATTACCCAATCAGACAAAACCATCAGAGAAGAACAACAAGGAAGCGATACATAGAGTTGTTCACGCCGATAATGTTTGTGATTTTATGTTGGCCTATATACCAGAGAACTGCGTCGATATCACCGATGAACGTTATCTAAAAACCAAAGAGGTTGTTGCCTCTCAAAAAAAGACGGCAAGAACGATAAGAGATAAGAGAGAAAAAGATGTCGCAAAGACTGTGATTAAAAATGCTGACCCTCAAGATTATTCTTATCAATCTTTCGAGATGAAAACAGTTATACGTCATATAGAATGGCCTAAACTTCAATGTATATTTGATGAATGTTTGGATCAATCTAGATACGATGATCGTGAACATTGGATACAGGTAGGTATGGCTATATATAATAGATACGGTGATGACGGTTTTGAATTTTTCAAGTATTTCTCTGAATGGGGAACGTGTCCAGATTCCGAAGAAGACTTGAAATATACATACGATTCTTTTGGTAAAAATCCAGTAGATAATCCTATAACGATGGGTACTATAATGTATATGGCGGAGAAAGATAATCCAAAATTATATAGACAGATACAAGGTCAATATTCCATACACGAGACGTTGGCGTTCACATCTACCACTCTCGCAAACATAATATACCTGTTAAAACCCAACGATTTTTTGTGGAAAGATCAAAAATTATATTGTTACAATGGGTTTTGTTGGAAACATACTAGTAACGAACTAGAGAGATACATTGGTTCCGAATTTTATAATTTTATGATAAGGTTGTCATTCTTCTTTTTTCACAACGAAAAAGACAACGGAGCAATGTATATGTCGAAGGTAAAAGATCTCAGAAGATTAAAATCTGAGGTGTTTAAGAGGGAGATTATATCTGCAACAAAGATGTTTTTTACAGATGATGACATAGAATTTGATAGTAGATGGGAATTATTTGCCTTTAAAAACAAGGTATACGATCTAAAGAAACATATCTTTGTAAATCCAACGTACGATCAATATATCTCAATGACAACAAGATATGATTGGAGAAAACCAACTATGGAGGAACTCGATACGGTAACAAAGATGATAAGTTCCATATTTCCCATAACAGAGGAACGAACCTTGTTTAAGACCATATTGTCAACGGGTCTAGAGGGTAGAACGTTGGAACATTTTATACTATTTAATGGACGTGGGGGAAATGGTAAATCTCTCATAGATGATTTTTTCCTATTAGCGTTGGGAGATTATGGTTATGTGGCCAACAATGCAGTGTTGTTTGAGACGGCAAAGACGGGTTCAAATCCAGACAAGAGCAATATGGAGAACAAAAGATATATCGTCTTTAAGGAACCATCATCAAATAAGAAATTTGAAAACAACATCATAAAAGAATTGACGGGTGGTAACAAGTTTAGTGCGAGAGGTCATCATGAGAACAAGACGGAGAGAACTCTATCATCCACTATAGTGGTGGAGTGTAATAATAGACCATTATTTGATTCTCCACCCAATGATGCAGAGGAGAGAAGAGTGATAGATCTATTATTCAGATGTAGATTTACATTGGATGATTCAAAGGTAGATAAGGATAATCACGTTTATAAGGCAAATTTACAGTATAAGGATAAAGAATTTCAAAATACCCATAAATTTGCACTATTGAATATCTTGTTTAACGCTCATAAGATATACGAGAGAAATGGTCATAAACTTAATATACCAACATCCGTAAAAGAGAGAACAGATGAATATTTAGAGATGTCATGTGAGATTGTAAATTGGATAAATGATGTTTATAAAAGGACTGAAAATGAGAAAGATATAATAACCTTAAAAGAGATGTTAAAGGAATTGATGCAAAGTGAATA
>Ga0172379_10002450_pt1 | contig 32691 bp, 30 predicted proteins | sample GrowelOW334metaG_FD_119756 | JGI IMG/M metagenome (GOLD analysis project Ga0172379, IMG submission 119756) | Groundwater microbial communities from an aquifer near a municipal landfill in Southern Ontario, Canada - Groundwater well OW334 metaG | ecosystem: Environmental > Aquatic > Deep...
CATTAAAATAGAAAGCCAGTATCCAATTTTTCCAAAATAAATCTTAGCAAAACCGGCGAAGCGGTGATTGTCGCCATTTTTTAATACCAAATCGCCATACATCAGATGGATAACGCAAAAGATAATGGCAAAAAGAGTTAAAAGAAACAATCCTAAGCCTAATCCAACTTGAGCAAAGATGAACGGCAAAGAAAAAATTCCGGCTCCAATAATGGTTCCGGAGAGTAAACTGGCAGGTAAAACGAATTCTTTCCAAAATTTCATACAATCAAAATATAACGGCTCAAATAAATAGTCACAAAAGAAACGTAAATAAATTATTATTCCTCGGCCAAATAAATTACATCCCCCTCTCTAACGTGATCATCAACTTTCATCGCTGCTTCCTGCTTGGCTTTTACCTTCTCTACTGGTTTATAATCAATCTGTATTGAATCAATTTTCTGGGAAAAATCAGTGGTGTGTCCTTTAAAATGAATTGTATCCCCCACTTCAACGGGCACGCTAAATTTTATAACAGCCACTGTTATTTTGGAATAATAATGAATAACCTCTCCAACTTTTTTCTCTTTTTTCTCTTTCATAACAAAAGATATAAAGCGACCTTTAATTAATTTATTCTATTTCTTCTTTTTGTAATTCCTGTAAGCTCACCTTATCATCAATGCCATTATGAGTTTCTTTTTCTTCTTTATCTATAAGTTCTATAAGTTTGTCTAAAAGCTCCTTTGGGTCGGAAGAGTAAACAATTTTGCCTTTACCTCTGTGAGACGTGGCTATTATTTCCTTTATAATATTATCCGTTTCCCAATCACCCTCTAAGACACCTATTGGTTTTTTGTCTTCAAAGGCAATGGTAAATTCATTTAACGTTCCCAGACGACCACAACCAACAATAACCGCATCGGTAGACCTTGTTAAAATCAAATTTCTTCCAGAATATCCAAACCCGGTATAAACAATTAAATCATGATAGTCGGTGGGAAGTTTATAGACCTTAACGTGCTCTCTTTGGGTTACCGCCGGTGAAAATCCTATAACAATACCGCCTTCTTCTTTGGCTCCTTTGGCTGTCCAAAAAGGAAACCCCGTAGTAGCTCCCGTAACTAATACTCCAGCATGTCTAACCACTTCTTTCCCAAGCTCAATAGCTTTAGCAAACGCCTCATCTCCACAGCGACTCGTTTCGGCCGCTCCAGATATGCATATTTTATACTTTGGAATAACACAGAGATTTTTTTCTTTATCCATAAAGTAATTATACCTAACTTCTTATAGTTCTGCCACTTCCCCTATTTTAGGAATTACGGCATCTACCGCAATTTCACTCCTTATTTTTTCGGCCAAAGGAATGGCTTGATCCAACTCTCCCTGAACCACAAAAACTTTTTTTAAGGAATCTTTCATTGATTCCACCCATTTTAAAAGCAATGGCTGGTCGGCATGAGCGCTGTATCCCCCGATAGCTTTAACATGACATCTAATCGGAATAATTTCTCCCATAATTTTTACACTCGGCGCCCCCTCTATTATAGCCCTTCCCATTGACCCTTGTGTTTGAAAGCCGACAAAAAGAATGGTGTTCTTAGGGTCGGATAAATATCTCATCTCATGATGCAATATTCTCCCTCCCTGGGACATTCCCGACCCGGCGATTATTACTTTTGGCGGAGGGACATTGTTTATTTCTTTGGATTGCTCAGTTGTTAGGGTAAATTTTAATCCAGAAAAATTAAATATCTCATCTTTTGATTTAAAAAGATTTATTGCCTCGTCATCAAAAAATTCGCTATTATGTATGTATTTCTCGTATATGGACGTTAATTTTATAGCCAGGGGACTATCTATAAAAATAGGCACTTTGGGTATGCGTCCATTTTCAACCAAATCATTGAGTTCATATAAAAGTTCCTGAGTGCGTTCCATAGCAAAGGCGGGAATAAGCAAGGTTCCTCCTGATTTTACCGTATCTTCAATAAGGTCCTCCAAAATGGATTTTCTTTCATTAGCCGATTCATGAATTCTATTACCATAAGTTGATTCAACCAAAGCATAATCGGCGCCGTCTATGTACTCGGTGTCTTTAACTAAAGGAGCGGGCACGTTCCCTAAATCTCCGGAGAATACAATAGTTTTCCCATCACAAATTATTTTAATACAAGCCGAACCCAAGATATGTCCCGAGTTATATAATTCAATTTCAAATTTTCCTAATTTTATTTTTTCGTGATATCCAAGCGTTTTCCATAAAGACATGGATTTATCCAAGTCCTCCAAATCGTAAATAACCTCCTTTGTAGAAGAATCGCTCCTTTCCATAAGGTGATGGTTGTCCAATAAAAGCTCATAAGCAGCGTCTTTTGTTGGAGCGGTAGAATATATAAATCCGGAAAAACCTTTCTTAACTAGTTGAGGAATTCTTCCTATGTGATCTATGTGGGTGTGAGTTATAAAAACCGCTTTTATTTGTTTTGGGTCAAAATCAAACTTCTCAGAATTTTTTCTTTCGCTTTCTCCAGAGCCCTGATGAAGCCCGCAATCAATAAGAATCTTTTCCTCCCCGCTATCTAAAAGATAGTTTGAACCAGTTACTTCTCCAGCTCCTCCTAAAAAATGTAATCTCATATTTATATTATACCAAACAAATCCCCATTTGACATAAAAATCAGGTGTGATAGAAATTAGATACGAAAGGAGACCTAATATGAACGGGATGGGAAAAGTCAGGATCATATCCTTTTCTGTTGCCTCTGGAAAGGGAAGCACTATCCACTTTTGTGTCTCCAACGTTGGTGAGGTAGTTTTTGAAGACCAGACCAGCGAGGAGGCGTTCAGAGAGGCCATCAGAATCCCAGGAGTCGAACAACTCGTTGAGGAGGTGAAAAGGAGCATTTGGGAGTTGAACTCCCACCTCATCAAGGAGCAAGAGAGCGTCCAATTGGATCTTCCTCTAACCCAAGAATCAGCACTCAGGACCGAATAACTAGACATACCGCACTCCAACAAAACCGACCCTTACGGGTCGGTTCACATTTTATAATATCTTTATTTTAAAATTTCTTTAACAACGTCTCTTTCCGACCAAGAAATAATTTTTCCTCCATCAATATGAATAGAAGTTTCCGATCCTTTACCGGTACAAACGACCACGTCTCCCTCTTTTGCTAAAGAAATTGCTTTTTTTATTGCTTCTTTTCTATTGGTTATTTTTAGGATTTCGAATTTCGAATTTTGGATTTGCGAACAACCAGATTCAATTTCGTTTATTATATTCTCTGGTTGTTCGTCATACGGATCTTCGTTCGTCAAAATAATAGAGTCACAATATTTAGCCGCCATTTCTCCCATTTTGGGTCTTTTCCATTTATCTCTTCCTCCTCCAGCAGACCCTAAAACACATATTAATTTTTTATCACTTTTTTTATATCCAGATAAAAATTTATATATTTCCTCAAGAGAATCGGGAGTATGAGCATAATCAACCACAACAGAAAACGGTTCTTTTTGCACAAACTCAACCCTTCCTATAACTCCTTCAAAATCTTTTACAGCATTTCTGATTATATCCTCTGAAATCTTTTCCTCCCTGGCGATTGCTACGGCAGCGGCAATATTTATTTTATTAAAATCTCCACCCAAATTTTGTGAAATTCCAAAATCATTAACATCATCGGAAGAAAATAATTTTGTTGTAAATGCCTTAGAAGCATCGGCAAATTCCTCCCAATGTAGATCCTTCTTGTTTATAAAAAAAACGGGATTTTTAGACGTCTTTTTCGCAATATGTTCAAAAAAACTTACTTTTGCTTTTAAATAATTTTCAAAAGAACCGTGGCTTTCTATGTGCTCCGGATGAATGTCTAAAAACACCGCTCCATCCCAATCAATAAATCTGTGACGGCTCTGGACAATTCCCTGGGAAGTAACTTCCACAAAGGCGTAAGAACAACTATTTTTTGCCGCTTCATTTAAAAATCCCTGCATAAGAAATCTTCCCGGCATGGAATTTCCGGTTAAGTTCCTTTCCTGTTTATCTCCAACCTTTCTCCACACAGAAGAAAGTGCGGAATTTTTTATTTTAGCCTTATTAAAAATATAAGAGAGCAATGCTACCGTTGTGGTCTTTCCTTTTGTTCCGGTAATTCCAAAAACTTTAATGCGCCTTGAAGGAAATCTGAAAATCAACGCTCCAAAAAAACTCCATAAGTAATGATAGAAAAAAAATAATCTTTTTATCATATATGTCTTATCGGTTTTGCGAGCATTTTTAATGACTCTTTGATCTTCTCTGATAATTTTTCCGTTTTGGGAGATAATTTGGAAATTACATACTCAACCTCTCTTTTTTTATATCCAAGACCCATTAAAACATCCTCTAAATCAGTATCATCAATAATATCTCCCTCGGGTTTAAAATTTTGTTTTTTTATCTTTTCTTTTAATTCTATGATTATTCTTGACGCGGTCTTTGAGCTAACGCCACATTTTTTTGAGATTATGTCTGACTTATCAGAAAGAATGGCCAGTGACAGTTTTTGCGGAGAAAGACCATTTATAATTTTTAAAGCCATTTTGGGGCCTATTCCAGATATGGTATTTAGTAATCCAAACAATTCCAAATCTTGATGGTTAATAAATCCATATATTTCCATATTTTCCTGGTATAAAAAACAGAAAAGAGTGGCCCTTTTCCCTTTGATTAAGTCCTTTTGGGAAAATTTAGGAACAGAAACCTTAAATCCTATTCCAACCGTCTCTAATACGACAAAATTATCTTCTTTTAAAATAACTTTTCCAGTCAGCGAATATATCATATATTAGAATTATAACTTAAAAATAATTGACTTTAAATGGCGTCTTTGATAATATCCCTTGGTATTAACTAAATCCTTTACTCCTAACCCTAAACCCTATTTTATATGCCAATAACCAAATCGGCTAAAAAAGCCCTAAGACAATCGGCTCGAAAAAGAAAAATGAACGTATCAAGAAGCGTTGCTTTAAAAAAAGCCATAAAAGAATTAAAAAAGATATCTCAGAGTAAAGATAAGGATGCCCTCAAAGCCGCTTTAGACAAAGTTTATAAGCTTGCCGATAAAACCGTTAAAACAAAATATATAAAGAAAAACAAGGCCTCCAGAATTAAATCCAGAGCCGCTAAGTTAGTGGCCAAATCTCTTTCTTAATTCCTAATTCAAAATAATTTCTAAAATAGCTTGATCCGGATTTAAAAGTCCGGATTTTACTTTTATATCAGCCGATGCTAAAGAATTTATTGTTTCTCTATTACTGGCCGATTTGGAAAGATAATTAAAAAGAGAGAAAAATTCATCATGAGTTGATAAAATTTTTTCCCACAAAAAGAGCTTACCGGACAAATTAGAATGGTTTGAAAATCCCTTAGAAAAATCAAAGAAGCTGGCATTTGTTTGGTAATCACCGCCACTTTTTACCAAGTCTACGTCTATTTCATTACTCAAAAATGACAACTTTTTCACTTCATTTATTAATCCCCAAGTATCTTTGTTGTAATTCTTGACTAACAATCTAATAGCTCCGTCTTGGCAGTTTATTCCCAAATTTTTTATCTCGCCTTTTACGAATACACATTCCTTCTCAAAATCAACATCCCCAAAATAGAACTGTTTTGATTTTTTGAATATATTCAATTGAGATATCTTTTTAGGAGGCTCATTTTTCTCCCAAGATTCGTTAAAAATCATAAGAACATCGGGACTTTCTCCTAAAAGATCTATTTTATCAATTATTGATTGGTCCTTTATTTGATCAAATTCACTTATAATACAAGCCCTTCTTCCCATTTCAAAAAGATTTTGAGACGACAAAAACTCCATCAATAAAAGGGCGCTTTCTTCTTCGTCCATATAAAATCTTTTAACCGTTAAACCGGGGTATTTCTTTTGGGCTGTATTTAAAACTTCTTTGGCGCACTTTTGCCTCCTATAAGCATCTTGTCCCCATATAAAATAGACCATACTATTATTTAATCACTCTTCTGTTATTTTTTATAATAGATAACGCAAAGGCCCTAAAAAGAGGGTTTGCATCCAAGGGCCAAGAGGTTAATTCAGGATGAAATTGGCAGCCAACAAAAAATGGATGCTTTTCCTTAGGCAGTTCTATTATCTCAGCCAGTTGTCCGGAAGGAGATATCCCAGAAATTATTAACCCTGAATTTTCCAATACCTCCAAATAATCGGGATTAACTTCGTATCGATGACGATGTCTTTCAAAAATAGCCAGTGAATCTTTTTCTACCTTATACTTAATCTTATCTTTGGGTGGAATTAAAAACCTTTCAGATTTTTGATAAGCCCCAAAAGCAATGGAATTTTCTTTAAGAACGGCCGGGTAAATTCCTAGTCGCATAGTTCCTCCAAAATTTTTATTCTCTAAATTCTTTTTTTGTTCTGGAAGTATGTCTATAATAGGAAAAATTGTTTTGGAGTCAACCTCGGTTGTGTTGGCATTTTTAAATCCTAAAACATTCCTAGCAAACTCAACTACCGCCAGTTGCATCCCATAACATAATCCCAAAAAAGGAATTTTATTCTCTCTTAAAAACCCAATAGCTCTGATTTTACCCTCAACAGAACGGCTTCCAAATCCTCCCGGAACAATAACACCATGATATCCTTTAAGTTTTTCCAGGTTATTTTTCACATTTATTTTTTCCGTTTGAGCGTTGTCAAAATCCTTGGCATCCAACCAATCTATGTCAACCTTATATCCAAACCCAAAGAACGCATGTTTTAATGCTTCAATTACAGACACATAGGAATCGGTTAAAACAAACGAACCCGAGGAAAAATATTTCCCCACGATACCTATCTTAAATGTCCTTTTGGCAAGAGCCGATTTTTTGACAAATTTATTCCACGGAGAAAATACTGATTTTTTTCTCTTAAGAAATAGTTTTTTTAATATTAATCCATCAACTTTTTCTTTCGCAAAATTGACCGGTATTTGATATATACTAGACACATCTGGGGCAGAAATTATTTCCTCTTTTTTTAAATTACAATTAAAAGCAATCTTCTCTTTTCTTTTATCATCCAAAGAAAATCCGGCTCTCCCAAATATGATGTCGGGCTGTAATCCCGCAGAATTTAAAGTTCTAACCGCATATTGAGTAGGTTTTGTTTTAAGCTCGTTATCTTTATTTAACAACGGCAGATAACTTACCAGACACAAAACCACATCATTCGGGAATTTGAGTTTAAGTATTCTAACAGCTTCTAAAAAAAGAATGTTTTGATATTCCCCAACCGTTCCTCCTATTTCAATAACGGCTATTTCGGACTTTGTATTTTTAATAGCTTTATTTATTTTATCAATAACTTCAAGCGGGATATGAGGCACCACCTCAACGCATTTGCCCTGATACTCAAGATTTCTTTCTTTATTGATGACCGACAAATAAACACTTCCAGTCGTCAAATAATTTGACCCGGATAAATTAGTTTCTAAAAATCTTTCATAATTACCCATGTCTTGGTCGCACTCAGTGCCGTCCTCTAATACAAAAACTTCTCCATGTTCCACTGGATTCATTGTTCCGGCATCCACGTTTATATACGGGTCAATTTTAAAAGCGGTCACATTGTAACCGCTATCTTTTAACAAACGCGCCACCGAAGAAGCGGCAATTCCCTTGCCCACTCCAGACATTACCCCCCCCACCACAAAGATGTACTTTCTTAACATGCCGTAATTATACAGACCTTTGGCATTTTGGGCAAAAGTGAGAAGACCTTTGACCTATCCTTATTCTTTGAATTGGAGTGCTGCAAATCTTACATCCTAATCCTTTTCTTCCATAAACCAACCTGACTTTGTCATATCCTCCTTTTTTTCCGAATGTATCTCTAAAATCAATAATTGATGTTCCTCTAAATTTAACAGCTTTTTTAAGAACTTTAATAATAGCTTCAAACAAATTCTTAATTTGGACATTATTAAGCTGATTGGATCTATTCCTTGGATTTATTTTAGATAGAAAAAGCGATTCATCGGCATATATATTTCCAATCCCGGCAACAATTGATTGGTCTAAAAGTGATTGTTTTATAGTCCTTGATGTTTTTTTTAATTTTTTTGAAAACTCATCTAATTTGAAATTAATAGACAGTGCATCTGGACCCAATTTTTTTAAATCAGACAAATTTTCAATCTTATTCTTTTCTCCCAAAACCATTTTTGAGAATTTTCTAACATCCGAGAGAGCCAGCATTTGCCCGTTGTTTAAATAAAAAATTGCCCTAACAAAACCATTGCGCGGGTCTGTAGCAATCGGCCCCCTTCCTATAAATCTAACCTCTAACCCCTTACCTCTTACCCCTTTTATGCTCCACTTCCCCACCATAAAATGTCCAGTCATTTTCTGATGAGCCAAAAGGAGAAGGTCTCTTTTGTCTTTTTTTAGATAAATTAAAATGTTTTTTCCAATCCTTTTTACATCAGAAAATTTGGCTCCTATAATGAGTTTCTTAAACGCACCCAAAGACGGATGTTTTATTATTTTTGGAGTATCCGTCCAAAAACCAGTGATTCTTTTCCCAATAATTCTCTGTTTAAGTTCTCTAACGATTATCTCAACCTCTGGAAGTTCCGGCATATTATTCAAATTCTATTATATCCTTTTTAGGTATAACATCTCTGCTTGTAGGCAAAGTAAAGTGGAACGTCGTTCCTCTGTTAAGCTCCGACTCTACCCAAATCCTTCCTCCGTGTCTATTAATAACGTTTCTGACTATGTAGAGCCCAAGTCCCGTCCCGTCAGGAGCGTATTTAACAACATTGTCGGCCCTAAAAAACTTAGTGAATAATTTATCCATTTGGTCGGTTGGTATCCCAATTCCCGTATCCTTTATGGAAACTTTAATAAATGGCTCATCTTTTTCCTTCTCAACAGAAATAGTGACTTCTCCATTCTCAACGTTATATTTAATGGCGTTGTCTAAAAGATTATAAAGAACCATGCTTACTTTTTGGCCATCTATAAAAACCTTCATATTGGTATCCACCGGTCTTTCAAAATATAGTTTTATCCCAAATTGTTTGGCCATACCATTGGTTTGAGAAAGAATATCTTCCAAGAAAGAAACCACATTCACATCCTCGAACTGATACCCAAACTTACCTTCCTCTATTTTAGAAACATCCAAAAGGTCGTTGACTGTCTTTAACATTTTCTTAACCGCCATAAAACCCGTATCCACAAGTTCTTTTTGTTCCTTAGGAAGAGAAACGCCTCCTTCCAACGCCTCAAAAGCCCAGTTGACGGCGGTAAGGGGAGTTCTTAATTGATGAGCGGCAACGGTAATAAATTCTGTTTTTGATTTTATAAGTTCTATCTCCCGGGTTCTATTGGTAATTAGTTTTATAAAACCGGTTGTGTTCCCTTTATCATCAAAAATTCTGTCTGTTACCACTCTTAATTCCAACTGAGGGTCGTCAAAAGAAACATCAATTACTTGAGGATAAGCTCCCGGTTCAGATCTTTTTATAACAGTGGGAGCCAAAGAAGAAAAAACCACTTGAGCCAAAACTCTAAATTTCGGATTGCCAGCCATTTCCGTTGATATTTTTTTGGAAATTATTTCATCTTTATTGATACTAAAAATTTCGCTAGCGGCCGGATTGAAAATAAGCACCTTAAAGTTACTATCATAGGCCAAAATTCCGATAGGAAGGTGAGAAATAATGCTTTCCATATGAAGCTTCTCGGATTTGATAGATTTATTCATTTTCAGAACCGCCAAACTTGATAAAATTATCAAGACCGACAAAACTACCAAAATAGCCACGCTAATCCACATCCACGAAGAGGGAAGATATGCGGCTCCTATAATAATTTCCAAAATAACCAGTGGAATAATATAAAAAATCGGTCTGATTTCTGGCTGAAAAAATTTATTGTTCATAAATTACTCAAGATTATACAAGTATAACTTGTCTTCATATCTATTTATAAAGAAAAGCTGATTGTTGGCTTCTTTGAGATTAACAGCATCAAAGATAAAATTGTTTATATCCAATATCACGTCAATATTTGAGTCATCTAAATTTATAGAATAAATTCTGTCTTTAAAATAAACGGCTTTCTTCAAGTAATCGTCGGGAAGCGTTGGTGGATTTGAGGTGTTATAAGCATAAGGAACAGAGCAATAAGCGACTTTTTGCTGGAGTGAGAAAGAACATTTGTCGGCCAAAGTAGAAAATGAAACGTCAGCTAACTTTTTTCCCGATTTGTCTATTAAATCAACCTCCATCTGACTCTTTAATGAAGAAACAAAAGAAAGTCCAAAATTATGGAGTGTAGAAAAAATAGAAGAATATCCCTTTCCTTTTCCAAAAGAACTAATTGTTTTGGATGTTAAATTAACCGCCCAGACCTCTCCTATAATACCGTTAGAGGGTTTTGATACTAGAAGTATTTTATTGCTCTCGATCCAATCCACGTTAAAATCTTGAGCCGATAATTGAGAAACTAAGGTAGCAGTCCTGGTTGTTTTAGAAAGATCTACAACATACAAGGACTGTGTCCCAAAGCCATCTTTTAGATAAGCGATGCTTTTCCCATCCGGAGAAAAAGACACCGAAGAAACATCACTTCCAACGTCCTGCCAAACTTTTTTTGTAACGTCTAAAATAACAAACTTTTTAGAACTGAATTTAACAACAATTCTGTTTCCATCCTTATTTTGAGTAATATTAAGAGGCGCTCCAAAAGAAGACGACGTAAAAGGTTCTGATTCTCCCGGACCTTTAACCTTAAAAACATCTCCTTTAGCATCTATGTAGAAAACATCTGACTTGAGAAGAGATGACGCTGATGCGGTAGAAGTAGCAGAAGATATCCAAAAATCAACAATCGGAGAAAGTGTCAAAGGAAATAACCTTTCCTTTTGGTTTTGGTAGTATTGAGTTAGATCGTCGTCCTCAATCGTCCCATCACCTCCGGTTCCTCCACCTCCAGTCCCACCGTCTCCGCCCTGACCTCCATCAGGAAATTCACCTTGGTTGTTGTCGGGGGTAATAAATCCAGATTTTTTTAATCCAAAATAAACTCCAAATCCTAAAGCGACCAGGACTATCACTATAACCAATATTGTTAATATCTTTTTAGTATTTGGTTGCATATTTTATTTACCATTGGGCATGAATATGAGCAGAACATTTGTTACTTCCGGTAAGTTTTGCAATATCACAATCCTCTTTCTTCACATTTTTACAACTTCCACTAACTAATGTGCCAACTTCGCACTGGACATAAGATGCTCCTTTATTCCTTAAAAACATGGGAATATCTCTCCATCCTCGTTCTAAATTACCACCAGAAGAGTTAGGGACAAGGTCAACGGCTGTTCCATTATAATGTTTTGAATCGGATTTGTGTTTTCCACCGGTCAAGCTGGTAACTCTGGCGCTAAGCCAAGGATTTCCTGTCCCAAAACTAACTATTTCTTGGAGCTCTGCGATTGTGTTTAATAAAGATGTATTTATATTTATTGTCCCTGAGGTTCCTCCAGCAACACATCCGCCAGAAACAGAACATCCGCTACTACAGACCAAAGGATATTTGGATTGAGCCACGTCATTTACAACCGACCTAGCATCAGAACCTGGAACACAGTCCGCTCTGTTGTCTAACGCAATTCCTGAAGCAATAACTCTACCAGCCGCCAAAACAGCTTCATCAGAATCAACTACTGGGGCAGAAGAGGTAGACGTTGGCACTGTTTCTAATCCCGGATTTTTTAATTCAGTTAAAGAAGGATTAACCGTGTTTAAAATAAGAAATGCTCCGGCTAAAAGTACTATCCCCCAAACAGAACTCTGAATTATATCTTTAGCGTCGCTCAAGGCCGACTGATTGCCGGGATTAACGGCGTACTTTACTCCGCCATATATAATCATCATAACAGCTAAACTGGCTGAAATCCCTAAAGCATATGTATAAAGTTGGTCAACAAATTCAGCCGGGCTACTGGCGGTGGCAAAATCAGGATAATCCAACGTAAATTCTGTTGCCAATGAAATACCAAAAGAGAGAAGGAATAACCCCGCTGTTATCGCAAATAATGTTTTAATTTTATAATTATTAAAGTCCATTTCTTATTAGCTTATTAGTATAGATTAGTTATTAGTTGATATTAAAATTTAAATAGAATTGATTTAGAGGCAGATTCTCTTTGATTATTTAAATTATTAATAAAACCTTCTACTGTCACTTGTTTTGTCGGCGATTCTGAAGCTATATTCAAAACAAGGTCAAATAGATTTTCAAAATCTCTTTCAACTTGGATACTGTTAACGGTCCATTTAGCGGTTAAATTTTTCAGAGAACCACTAAAAAAGAATGGAAATGCTTTGAAATTTATTTTCTCGTTTAGAGACACTAATAAATCTGTTTTTTTATGGCTTATAACTATTTCTGGAGAAACTATCGGAATTGAAAAGTATCTATTTACAAAAAGATTGTAATTTTTATTCTCGTCAAAAATTTCAAAATTAATCTTAACTTCTATATTATCTCTTGGAAAATCATCCTTGGTTATCACAACCGACTTTAACCCCTTACCTTCCTTATATAAACTGTTATTTACAAACCATTTTATGTTTTTTGAAGACAAGTTTAATATCTTTCCAAAATCAGAATTGTTTTGGCTTACGGCTTCAAAAGAAGTTGTTATTTTGCTTTGGTTAATGGGAAATATTTTACCGCCAAACCACTCCGGAGCGTAAGAATTGGCTTTCCAAGAAAAAATTACTTCGGGTTCCTCCGCCAAAGCTACATTAATAAATAGAAAGCCGACCAACAGGCAAAATACAGATATCAAAACAAAATTAATCCTAAAGATCATACTGGACATTATATCATAATTATCATTTTTTACCCCTCTTGGCGACTTTTTGGAATATTTTTCCAGCTACACCAAAAACCTTATTAAATGACTCCGGGTTGTTTGTAATCCAAATAGTCAAAACTGCAGCTATAGTACTTAACGGTAAAAATCCTACTACTGGGATTAATTCAACTCCTTGAGCAATAGCATTTTTTGAAATCACATTATTAAGGCCCTTCATATAAAGCCAGAGTAGTGTAGCAGGAGCAAAAAAGAATCTTGATATCCACAGTCCATCAAATATATCGCTCAAAATAGCCATTGATATATAGAAAAAGGATTCTACAAAATCAAAATGTGGTCCGCTCTTTTGTTTTAAATTACCACCCTCTTCATCTTCCGATTCCTCTCCGTCTTCATCCTCTTCTTCTCCGTCTTCTTCGCTTTCCCCTTGCCCCTCTTCTCTTTCCTCTATCTCTCCCTCCTGTTTATCCAGTGATTCAACCTTAGGCCCAGGATTCTCTTCTTTTTTGTTTTCGTTTTCTGCCATTTAGATTATTAAGGTTATATCAAATTTGTTTCTTCTCCAAGTAATTGTTGAGGTTTTGTGGTTATCACTTTATCCTCAAAATAAGAAGCGACAACCTGCATGGCCACATGCTTTAAACCGGCGAAGAATAATCCTTGTCCTATCCCGGCTTCCAATAAAAGATTCTTTTCGGTTTCGGTCAAGTTAAAAGTTTTAGCCACAACATCAATGCTGGCTGGGGCTTGCTTTAATAAAAGCTGTAGAGACGAGTTGGTAATAATCGGCTTTCCGTAAGGAGAATTTAAAAAGTCCTCAACTTCTTGCGTAATTGTGGTCATTCCTAAATAATATTTTCTTCCTCTTTTAGCCAATCCAAAAAGAAAAGCGGCTCCCTCTGGGTATTTCATCATCACCCACGCCTCATCCACCACTAAAACTCTTTTCTTTAGCTGTGACCTGACTAAATTCCAGATATAATTTAAAATAACATACATAGCAATTGGTCTTAGCTCCTCTTCTAAATCTCTTATGGAAAAAACGATCAGGCGATTGTCTACATCAATATTTGTTTTTTGGTTAATAAACCCAGAATATGTTCCTTGGGTAAATCTATAAAGTTTTTCGGCTATAATTCTTCCTCCTTCCATATTTCTTAAAACCGTTTCAAAGTCGGACAAAAGAGGCGGCTCCATCTGTAAGAAGTTTGGGTTCTCAGGAGTTATATCATAAGAAGCATACGTTTCTGTAAGGGCCCTGTCTAAAATCGCTTCTTCTTCCACGCTGATATCCCCAAGCATTATTTTAAGAAGTCCAGTTAAAGTAAGAATGTGAGATTTAAAAACATCGGCTGGATCTTCTCCTTCCGGAACTCTTGGTATGTCAAAAGGATTGATGTGCTGGTCGGACGTTAGAGATATTTTAAAATGAGTTCCTCCCACAGTATCACAAAGATTTTTGTACTCGTTTTCAGGGTCAATAACTATAACCTCCGTTCCCATCATCAAAGACCTGAGAATTTCCAATTTGGATGCGTAAGATTTTCCTCCACCGGACTTGGCAAAAACAACCATATTCCCATTTTCCAAAGAAAACCTATCAAAAATAACCAAAGTATTGTTATGTTGATTTATTCCATACATTATTCCTTCCTCGGAAGTCAGATCCATAGAAACAAAGGGGAAAAAAGATGAAACCGGTCCAGAATTTAGAGGTGTTCTTATTTCCAGTTTATCTTCTCCTAAAGGCAGAGTGGACACTAATCCGTCTAATTCTTGAAAAATAGCCGGTTTAACATAGATAAGACGACTTTCAAAAAGATTACTGATTACCTCTTCAAGTTCATTTAATTTTTCCAAACTGTCTCCATATATTGTTATGTAAACGGCCGTGTCAAAAAGTCGCTCTCGTGATTGCTGGAGGTTATCTCTTAAACTTTCCACATCAGCAAAAGCAGTTTCCAACATTGGGTCTCTAACAAAACCCTTATCTTCTTTCTCATTTATTTCAGCTTCAATCTGGGCCGCCTTTTTTCTTAGCCGTCTCAAAGCCAAAGCCGTATCAATTGGATGAACAAATATGGATATATCAAAAAGTTTAGCCAAATTTATAATAGAGGAAAACCATCCACTGGAAAGATATCTTGGATATGAAAAAACAAACAAGGTTTTGGAAAATTTATTTCCTATTTTTATGTAGTTTTGATTAACTTCCAAAGCCGAGGGAGCAATGATGTTTTTCATCTCCTTTTCTTCTCCGGTATATGGTTTTATAATTTTTATTTCCTCCATATCAACTAATATCTTATCTATACTAATTTACTAATAACTCAGATTAATAATTCTTTTGAACTGAACTCCGTTTTTGCCAAAATTCATTAATATTGCCAGTTCTAATTTCTTTGTTTTTAAATACTCCAATACTTGATCAATATTCATCTTAGAAAATCTCTCGCCCTTTTTAATCTCTACAACTATTTTATCCTCAACTAAAAAATCAAAAATTTTTCTGCCTATTATTTTATTATTATACCTTAAAGGAAAACTCGGGTGTTCTATAAATTTTAAATTGTTTTTTTATAAAAGCTTCTTTTAATCCTTTTTGATAATAACTTTCTTTAAATCCGGATCCTATATTATTATAAACATCAAAAGCGCTTCCGACTATTTTATAGCTAACTTCTGGATATAATAAATTGATTTTATTTATCATTTACATCTTATTAGTTTATTAGTACTTATTTGTTATTAGTTGATTTGGGTAATTCTTTTTCCACTGTTTCCGGATTATATAAATTGTAGTACAGCTCTACCAACTCATCATCGTTAAGAGCCACCGCCCTAAGTCCAATTCTTTCCAATCCGCTAACTGCCTGATCAACTCTCTGCTGAAGTTGAAGGGCCATTTGATCAAAACTTTCTTGTTTTTCCTTGGCTTGTGATTTTTTACTGCCGAATAATCCAAAGAATCCCTTTTTTATTTCCCCAGCTCCGGCCGCCTCATAAGGAACTACGACAAAAAAGTTTTTAGTCATAATCTCGTTCTCTTTAACAAAACTTCTTATAAAAGACACATATTCGTCTATCTGATTTCTTAAAAGTTCGCTTGATTCTTTATTTCTTATCTCCTCCATCTTTTTGAGGTAATTTTCTATATTAAGCTTTCTTGAATGGATGACTATTTGGAGAGAAAAATCCAGAGAATTTAAAAAATCTTGGTAGGTTGATGTGATAATATCTTGTTCATCTTCGGATTTAAGTTCAAAATTTACCCCTGAAACCATAATTACGGCTCGTAAAGCGCCTCCTTTTAAAACAACCACTCCATTTTTTATCTCCTCTACATCAACAAATCTCTGAGTAGAATTTGGAGGAGAAATAATTTTTTCAACAACCTTATCACTCATAAATAGATTATACCATAATCTAAGCACGAAATTCGAATATCGAAATTCGAAATAATATCTAAATTATAAATAAAAAATAACTAAACTGATTTCCTCATAATAGAACTAAAAATTAACATCAATTCTTGTGCCTCATTTACTAAAATTTCTCTTTCTTTTTCTAAATCTTTATCACCCTCAACATCTATCAAGGTCAGCCAATAAACACTTTCTTTAGATTCTTTCCTGGAAATTTTAATTCTCATAATAAAATCTTTCTTACTTAATGCTTCGTTGGCTTCTATATAATTAGCTCCCATAGAACCTGACGATCTTATGACTTGTTTTCCATCTTCAATGTTTGATATTGTTCTTCTGATTTTCTTAATAAATACCCTAACGTTCTTGGCAAACTCATAGGTTCTCTCTTCTAAATCATATTGCTTATTATTTTGGATTTTTGTCATTGTGATTTGTTTCAGATTTCGTGCTTCGTGCTTCGAATTTAAACGAATAGACTACCTGTAATCTATTCGTTTAGCTACTTCTCTCTCGCCACTCATCTTCTTAAAAACCATGTATTGTTCTTTTATATCCGAGATTGTTTTTTTAGGAACAGATTTTTCTCTTTTTGGAATCGGATTTTTGGTTGTGGTTAAATCCTGCCAAAGCTTTGACACTCCCGCAATCTTTCCTGATACTCCCAATGAAACTGATTTTAGGGCGCTTCTTTTTTCGGCCACAGCTTTGACGGCAACCGGAGCAGGAATTTCTATTCTTTCTTGTATAACAGCCCGCTTCCATAAAAGAAGTTTTGGTTGCCAGAAAAACGTTAAAGCGTAAAGAGAGATTTTCCAAAAAGGCCGTCCGCTAACTTTTACAAAGGCAAATAAAATGGCAAAAACCGCCAAAATAAAAGCCATAATAAACCAGACAAATCTGTTTAATACAAAAAATAGAAAGAATGAAATCAAAAAAGGAGCCGCTATAAAAGCAAACTGTTTTAACGTTAACGGGCCAACAATTTTTGGCTCCATATCTATAAATTGTGGTACTTCAAATTGAGCCATAATTAGTAAAATTCGAAATTCTAATATCAAAATCCGAAACGGTGTTTGAGTTTAAAAATTTTTAACATTAGAATTTAAATATTGTTTCGAATTTCGGATTTAGTGCTTCGTGCTTAAATAAATAGTTATAATTTATTTAAATCTATCTTTTCGCTATTATCTTTTTCTTCTGATTTCTTTCCAAGATCGGTTTTAAATCCACTATAGTGTATTGTTTTTGGTTGTTCTTCGTATTTTTTTACCACCACCGGCACTTTTCCGGCTTCGCTCATTTCTTCTTTTTTAAAATTGCTCGGCGTCTGAACTTGGGCTTTGGAAACCGCGTCTTGTTGTCTTGGTATGGACGATTTAAAAGAACCGAAAAATCCTCCAAACGTATTTATTTTAAACCCGCTGGTAGCTTTTGTTTGAGAAACAGATGAAGGTTCCTCTCTTTTATGAATAATCACCGGCCCCAAGTCAGCAACATCACTAAGGGTGAGGGGTAAAGGTTTAGGGGTCAGTGGAATGGACTCAATTGGTTTTTTGACAATAATTCTTTCTTCTACTTTACCTTTTTCCCTTTCCTCTTTACCCTGTTCATTAATTTCCTGGGTCGGCTTTATAACAACAGGGGGCTTCTCTTTCTCCTCTAATGGGCTTGGTGGTTCCGTCTCTTGCGTCCCTACCCTCTCTTCACTATTCTCTGTTCTCTCTCCTCTGTCCTTTATTATTTCCACCGGTTTCAAATCTACCACGCTCGGCTCCTGTTCTTTAAGAACTACTCTTTGAATTTGAGCTTTAGGGGCCTCGTCAATATCTTCCGGTCTTACTACTCCTATTTTAAATTTCAAATAATTATCCTCTATTTCTTTGTGGAAGGGAGAAAATACTTTTTTATCTAACTCTTGATAAATTTCCAGAGCTAGCCGTCCATCTATTCCTAAGCTATCTTTTATTTCTTTATACAAGTCCTGAAGATGAATAAAGCCAAAAAAAACAAAAAATCCTAATCGTCTTAAAATAACTCTTTTTTCTTCAACTAAATGAAACTCTTCACAAACATTTTCTAAGGCATCATTGCAAACAGGAGAAAATACCGCCTCTCTTAAAACGTCCGGAGCTTCATCCCACCTTTTATTTATCGTTTTATTATCAACCTTCAACATATTATTTCTTAGGTTCCTCTGGTTTCTTCTCCTCTGGTTTCTTCTCTTCTGATTTGCCTTCTTCTCCACTAGCAGACAGTATAGCAGCTCCCATACTCTTGTTAATCTTAGAGGCGATAGTTATTAGTTTGGGATTTTTAGAATTTTTCATAAGATTAACAGCTTTATCCAAATCACCTTCTCTTATAGCTCTTAATATATCATCACGACTGGCAGTTATTTTTATTTCCTTCACTCCCTCCTCATCCCTTTGACGCACAAGTTCAATAACTTTATCACCATCCATATCTTTACTCGCTTTTTCTATAGCATCTTTGATACTTACTACTTCCGCATCTCCAGCAACAGATGCTACAACATCCTCAAGCATTTTTTTCGTGCTTTCTCCTTTGAGTTTGGGGGCGATAGCAGATATCCCTTCTCCAAAACCTCCGGTCAAACCAGCCACATACTGCTCCCTAAACTTATTTGATTGTTCTTTTGTCATTCCTGGCATATCTACCACCTCTTTAGTCGTTGGGTCCACTGGTTTAAAAATATGATTTCCTATTGCAGCCCCCGATTTTTTCCAATCATCAGATGAAAAATTTCCGTAAAATTCCTTAGCGTGTTCCTCATATGTTTTTCCCTCGTGCTTTCCATCGCTACTTTTCATAGCTTTCATCATATTAAGACTCATTCCAAAAGATTTCTGAGTATCAGACGCCGACTTACCACGACCAATTGTATTAGCGGTTTCAACCGATTCTATTACTTGATCCATTCCAAGTAATCCTTGAGTTTCTTTCATGTCTCCTCTTTTAGACAAAACCTCTAACGCCGCCATTCTTTCTTCTTTGTTCATTGTTGGGAGAAGAGCGGCTAATTGTTTGGAATCTTTTATGGTCTCATAATGTTTAACTTTTTCATCAATAAATTCTTGAGATTTTTTTTCTAAGGTAGCCCTGCCTTTGGTTGTTACTTCAGCGAGCTTACTTGCTCCTCCTAAAGTCAATCTATTAGCCCATTTACTAGAACCAATTTTATTTGCTACATTTCTGGTCCTCTCTCCTAAAGCCCTTCTTCCAGCTCTTGCCGCTCCTCTTCGAGCTTTTGTTTTTGCCCAATTTTGCAATTTTGAGGACTGCTTCAAAACAAATCCGGCTCCAGCAAATCCCATCGTTTGAGAGATTTTTAATCCAGCTAAAAGCAATGCCCCAGCCATAAAGGGAATCATCATATCTGCAAAACCAATACCGGCTATACTTGTTCCAGAACCAGTAGCCACTTCATTCGCCTGCCCTCCAAAACCACCGCTACTTTTAGAAAGGAAAATTAATGTTAAATATACAAAGAACAGCGTTATCGGAGCAAATAAAACCCATTTTATAAAACTATCCCACCATTTTTTCCAATATTGTTTGGTATAAGGAAATACCCAAAGAACCCAAACAAGAGGCGATACCATTAAAAGAAAAGCGAGATTAAAATATCTTAAAAGAAGCATAAAAGCTAACGCCAAAAGCGTTAATCCGATAAAAACACCTACCACTATAGATATTAAAAGACCGGCCAAAGTATAAAAACTAGCCGAAAGCGCGCTATCTTCTTTGATGTTTGCTAAATCCGTATTATCTGGTATAACAGAGTCAAATTTACACATACTATCCGTAACATTTTTAATACAGGCATCAACATCTGTTATTGTCCCATCTTTCTTTTGTTGCTCACAAGCTTCTTTAATTTTTTCATCATTTTCAGCATCGCAAACTGGTCGCGCTGACGGATCTTTAGAAATAACAACTCCCTGCATTCTAAACATACCGGTAATTCTAGCTGACCAGTTACTAGTTCCAGAAGCATCAATATATTTTAAGAAGAAGTTCGAAAAAACATCTGATGTTTTTATTATTGAACCGGCAATAACTAAGCTAAAATTTATTAAAAGAGCCGCCACTATAAGATTTGTAAGAACTTTTTGAGAGCCATAACTTTTAAATCTAAGAATAATGGAAACGGCAATTATTATTATTCCCAAAGTAAACCCTAAATTTGCCAAATCTCTAAAAACTTTCCATCCAATTATGACAAAGTGAGTATCGTTTAAATCTGTTAACAATCCTTTATTAATGTACATTGCAAAGTTGACAAGCATGGCCCCAAATTTAATGAATACAACTCCTACCAACCATTGAATTAAACCAAAAACAAACAATATAATTTTTATCAAAACAGACCCCGAAAAATCTATAAAACTACTTAAAATACCCGCTTGAGCTTCTTGATTAAAAAACCCAAACAGAGTTACAACTAAAACCAACATCAATAATGATTTTATTAAAGTCTTTTTATTTCCTCTAAAATAATTCATTTTTTATCTACAGACAAAATTATTCTTATCATTACCGTCTTCGTTGTTAAACGCCCTTAGAGCGTTGTAAATATTCCAAACCAGAGTTACTAATTCTCCGTCACCACCACTATTAACCAGCTGAACGTCAATGTAAAATGGCTGATATGTCCTGACAAAATTAGACAACTTATTAACCACCTTATTAACGTCATTACTACTCGGATTGTCTTGGTCTAATAAATTCGAAACTTCAATTTGATTGGCTCTGGCTTGAGTCAGGGCTCGCGAAGTAGCTGAGCTGGAATTATTCAAATCAAATCCATTTAGCAAATCAATAATTTCTGCCGCGGTATATATTTTTTTTGTTCCGCTTCCATCATCAACACTTATTCTACTATTCGGACAACTTTCCAAATCCGTTCCGTCTCCGGCCATGTCGTGCGCAAAAGCTAAAACCGTAGAAACAATCGGCCCTAGGTCGTTAGTAATATAATAAATTATGTCATCATAATCCCTGTTAGCATCTTCCAGGTCTTGCCTGTATGTTTCGCCTTCATAATCCTCAAATCCTGTACCATCTAAATCTCCGGGTTCTCTATTAACGGTTGTTCCTCCTGAAGCACTTTGAAGTCCTTCACTTAGAGCTTTTGACACTAAAACATTTATTATAGCCGATATGGCACTTTGAACGTTTTCTGCATATTCAAAATCAGAACCAATCGCTTTTGTTACAGCTTCCGAAACTGCTTGTCCCGGAGTAAGAATCCCCCACTCTTTACAGTTTTGTTGAGTAAGATACCCCAAACAACTTTTAAAAGCTTCTCCGGCTTCTCCTTGTGCGGTTCCATTTATAACGTCATCGGTACACTCATCTCTTATTTGTTGTTCTGTTTTAGGACCATACATCTTACACTCTTTTGTTCCTAAAAATCCTCCCGAGCTTTCGGCCTCAGATTTTTTTGCATCTTTTTGTTCAGCAACACGTTGAGCGAATTTATCTTCAACCTGCCAAGATATCCAATAGGGATTAATATCTGGAGAGAAGAGGGCGTCATAAGAAGCCCATCCTCCTTTTGTTATAAAATCATAAGTATATTCCAAATTGTATTTAAATTGGTCAAAAGTACATCTAACCGGAAGACCAAGATAGTCCTGACCAACTCCATAACTGGCAGTTAAAGCATTTAACCGCAACGACAAGAACTGCTGAGCAAAAGGAACGCACAAATCAATTCCAGTATCATTGGCTAAAATATCGTTAAACTCACTAAAAGTAGAATTAATAATATCATCCTTTAGGTAAGAGCCCCAATCAGAGACAAAACTGCTATCCCCTCCATTACCACCAGTTACTTGTTGGATTATATCATTTTGTATTTTGGCTATAATAGATTTAACAACGGCGTCTCTTAGGGCTTTTAGCAATTCAGTTTTAATCCATTGCGCAAGGTCTTTCATTATCTGAATAAAAGTCGGCAGAGAGAGCAGTTCGCTGACAGGCCAAGCCGCTTGCGCTTTTTTGACCGTAAAAAACGAAGCAACCCCAGAGGCATTTAAAACAAAAGAAAAAAGCACTACCACTATCAATATTTTTTTAAAAACGCTTACCATAAATTTTTATAAGGAATATTTTTTAGATGCCTCCTTAAATAATAAATCGGCTTTGTCGGTTTCTTTTATAATAAGGTCAGAACCATTCATGGCCGCAAGATACGCCTTTAACGGGTCGTTATCCTTATAAGCCAACGCCCCAAAAACAATCGCTGAATTTTTGAATATCATTAAGTTTTGTTTATGTAATTCAACTAAACCCGAAGGAACTTCTAATTGTATTATTCTATCAAATCCCTTATTTAAATTAAACGCCATTTGAGACATTTCTCCTTGGTCCTGGCTTTCAATAACAGAGGTAATTTCTTCCAGAAGGTCTTGCGGGTCTTGTGATTTTTGACCAGCAACTTCAGACATGATGCTTGTATAACTAAAAATGTATTCAACTGCTTTTTGAGATGAGTTATCAGAAGAAATTTTAATACTCTTGTCGGGTATGCTATATAAAAACCCAAGTGGGTTATTTTTTAAAAAAGAAAGTGTTTTAGGATCATTCAAATCTGCTCCGTTTAATTGATCTATTAAGTTCTTAGGAGAAGATGATGCTTGAGAAAAATCTACTTGAGACAGAAATTCCGAAGATATGTTTTCTGATAGTTTGCTGGTTAAATTTTCCAGCGACGTCTGAGACAAATCTTTTGCGACATCGTTTGGATTTTCTACCCAGCTCAAATCTCCCAATTGTTGAGAATTATTACTTTTAACTACGTCAGCACTATCTTTAGAAAGATTTATAATTTTATCTGGAGTTAATCCTCCGAGTATCCAATAACCAACAAAGATAATCACAATAATTCCAAAAATAACAAACGGATTTTTAAAGTTTAAAGTTTGCATTTTGTGTTTTCTAAAGCAAATTGAGGGACTGGTAATTCCCCTTCGGCATCGCTTGTTTATTATACAACACTATATTCAAAATTAAAGCTCTAAAGCCATTTTTATCAGCATATTCACATCAAAATCCTGCGGTCGGCAATTCTCCTTTATTTTGTTATTTTTAAACCACCCCAAAACCTCATCTTTCTTATATCCACCACTAATTAAATTATTCAAAACCGTTTTTCTGGGTTGCTTAAAAATTTTTCTTATAAAACCATAGTATATATCTGTATCAATCCGTGTGTTATTTTTATCCGTGTTAATCAGTGATTTTGTTTTTAACAAAACAATAGCCGAATCAACGTCTGGAGGAGGATTAAAATTTCCCCTAGTCACATTTTGTATTATTTTGGGTTCCGCCCAAAATTGCACACTAGCAGATAATAAATTCATTTGTGGAGATTTTGCGCAAATTCTTTGCGCCACTTCTTTTTGTATAAGTAAAACAGTTAATTTGGGTTTGTTTTTTAACTCGCTAATAATTCTTAACAGATGCCCAGTTATGTAGTAGGGAATATTGCCAACAATTTTGTATTTCGTATGCCGTATGTCGTATACCGTATTCAAAACAGGGAGTATTTTGAGGGCGTCCCCATTAATTAAATTTAACTCATTGTTTTGAATTTTGGATTTTGTGCTTGTTTCGAGTTTTGTGCTTCGTGCTTCGAATTTATTACATAAATATTCCACCATACTCTCATCTTTCTCTATGGCAATAATAGTAACGCCAGCATTAAGCAAATATTGCGTTAATTCCCCGTGCCCCGGACCTATTTCTATAACAACGTCGCCTTTTTTTAATTCAAGAGAGTCGGCAATGTTTTCCAAAACTTCTTTATTCTTTAAAAAATGCTGTCCTAATTTTTGTCTCATAAAATTGGATTAAAAGTGGTATAATTAATAATAATGGGAAAGTCTCTATTCGAACAAACTCTATCAAAATATCAACGCCTAATAAATAGAGCGCTTAATTCTTATTTTAATAAGAACTTAAAATATTATCCGGAAGGTAAAAATCATTTTATAAAAAAACAGTACGAACTTATAAAAAACGCCTGCCTCTCACAAGGTAAACGCCTCCGTCCCATCTTAACTATTATGGCTTATAAAGCCGTTGGAGGAAAAGAAGAAAAAAAAATTATAGAGCCATCTTTGGTTTTTGAATTATTCCATAATTACACTCTTATACACGATGACATATATGACGAAGACAAGGAAAGGAGAGGGGTTACAACTAATCACGTAATACTTGAAAACTTTTTCAAACATCAATATAAAATAATAAAAAGGGCACCGGAAATTCTTTATCATGACGCACCTTCTCGTTTTGGAGTAATAGCCGGATTTATAAACGGAAAAATTCTTCATACTCTTAGTGGGTTATTAATTACCAAATTAAATATTTCGGAAAATAGACGTTTAAAAGGAATAGAACTTCTTGAGAAAGTTTCTTTATACGACAATATCGGACAAGCTATTGATTTAAACCAAGAACAAGAAAAGATTATTAGTTACGAAGATTATTTTAAGATGGTTTCGTATAAAACTGGTCAGCTTTTAAAAACCGCTATTGAGTGGGGTTGTGTTTTGGGAAATACCACGAGATCTCAAAAATCCCATCTTTTAAAATATACCGAGGAAATAGCTGATATTTTTCAGATAAAAGACGACCTTTTAGATTTAGGCATTGGGGGTAAGAAGGGAAGAATGATTGGATCAGATATAAAAAAAGGCAAAAAAACATTGCCTATTGTTTATGCTCTAAATAATTGTAATAAAAGAGATAAAGGATTTTTAATAAAAGAATTGGGCAACACCAAAACATCTCCAAAAGAAATGAAACGAGTTATAAAAATATTAGATGAGTCCGGCTCATTTGATTATTGTCAAAAAATGGCTGATCGGAAGATATCTATCGCAATAAAACATTTAGAAAAAGCCAATCCAGCCCTACAAAAAGAATCTCTTTTATTTTTTAAAGAAATGGCTTACTTTATGTGGAACAGAACAAAATGATTACGTTTATAGAGAAAGTAATAACTGTGATTGAAGCTAAATACGTATCTGCTTTGGGCTGGATAGCTACATTTGCTTCGTTTGTTATTATAAGAAATATACTAGAGGGTATTTCCAGCGGATCAGGCAGTTTTTTATCTCAAAAAAACTTTGAGTTCTTTTTCCTTCATTCATTCACGTTTTATTTAGCTTCATTTCTTGGGCTTATTTTAATAATAAACTTAATTACAAAAGACCACATTAAAAAAACGATTCTTTTTGTATTGTTTTTAATTCCCATAATAATCACCCCCCCTTTAGCTGATTTGGCGGCCACAGGAGGAAATCAAACCTTAATGACATATCGGCAGATTCCACCGGGAACAAACAATTTAATTGAAATGTCCCAATATTTTTTCAACTATATCCTCCACGGTCCGAATGGAATTTTGTTTTTTGGAGAAAGCACATCTTTATCACAGGTTTATATTAATTACGGAATCAGGATAGAAATCGCTATACTAATTTTTATTCTTCTTTTGTATACCTACGTCAAAACCAAATCAGTCACAAAATTATTGTGGTCATTTTTACTTCTCCAGTTAGGATTGTTTCTAATGGGACATTTCCCTTATATTATCAATCTTATTTTCGGAAAAGGGTCTGGAATTTTATCAAGAGGCGACACCATCATGTCTCTGTTGTACCTATTTGTGTCCACTCTTTTTGCCGGAATAATATTTTATCTTTACGATAAGAAAAAAACATGGTCAGTTATCAAAAATTTTAGAATCACCAGGACCTTAAACACGACAATTCTGTTGTTTATAGGAATAATTCTGGGAATTAAAAACGTTGATCAATACGTGTCCATAAATTGGGAATTAATATTTTTTATCCTGGCCGCATGTCTTAGTAATATTTTCTGTTGGGGATGGGGAGTTAGTTATAACGACAGAAAGGATGAAAAAATAGACATTATTTCCAACACCAATCGTCCTCTTCCTTCTAAAACTTTAAGTTTGGAAGAGAATAATTTTACCTCAAAATTATTTCTTGGATTATCGTACTTATATGGTTTTATAGTTGGATACGCATTTTTTGTTATGATATTAATAAAATCCTCTTTGGGATATCTATACTCTTCCGACTTTTTCCATCTAAAAAAATATCCCATACTTTCTCAGTTTGTTATCGCCTGTGCTTATCTAACAACTATAATGGCGGGTTTTTTATTGATTAGCGGTAATCTAATTTCCGATTTTCCGGTTAAATTATCGCTGTCTGTTCTTGTTTTATTTACTTTAGGAGTGGGTTTTAAGGATATAAAAGATTATCAGGGAGATAAAAACCAAAACATAAGGACATTGCCTGTTATTTTCGGATTAGAGAGAGGTAAAAAAATAATCGGAGCCATGGGAACTCTGGCTTTTATATTAATACCTTTAATTTTCAATCAATATTTTTATCTTTTAATAATTCCGTCTATAATTTGCGCAATTCTTTATTTTTACTTCACAAACAAAGAAAATTATAAAGAGCTCCCCGTTTTTATGACTTATTTTCTTTTATTATTTTTGTAATACTCTTAATGCTGACCGAGATAATAAGATTATGAAAAAACATAATTTGATTGGTGTTTTGATAATATCTTTTTTAATAGCTATGGCTATAAAAAATATTATTGCCAATATTTTAACTTATAAATATCTCTAAAATGAGAGCTTTAATATACAGTTTTTTAGAAAAGAAATTTAAAATAGAGAGCCAACCCATTCCATCCGTTAAAAATGGCGAGTTGCTTATAAAAATAATAAATTCCGCCCTATGTGGAACCGATCTGCATATAATATCGGGAGTTCTAAAAAGCAAGGTTTATAATAATAAAAAAATAACACTGGGTCATGCATGGTCAGGAGTTGTAGTAAAAAAAGGAGCTGGCGTGAAAAAGTTTTCTATTGGTGACTTAGTTTTTGGAAACGACTTCTTTTTTTGCGGAAAATGCAAAAAGTGTAACGACGAAAAAGAAAACCTTTGTAAAAATTTCAAAGTTTTTGGCATGGGGGCAAAAGGAACTCATTCTGATTACGCTGTTTTTCCGGAAAGAATTACCAAAAAGATACCAAGAGGAATAAACGAGGAAACTGCTTGTTTTATGGCTGATTTGGTGGCCACCGCCATTCATGCCGTTAGAAAACACGTCCCACAAAAAAATGATTGCGTGGGAATATATGGAGGTGGACCCCTGGGTATTGTTATTGGAGTGATTCTAAAAAGAATATTTGGAGTAAAAAATATATACCTCTTTGAACCGTCAAGATATCGCCTTAAATTAGCAAAAAAAATATTAAATCCAAAAATCTTTCCGAAAAACAAGTTCGCGTCTAAATTTTTTGACGTTATTTATGAAGTTAGCGGATCACAAAAAGCCTTAAAATCGACTTTCACTTTTCTTAAAAAAGACGGCACTGTGATTTTGGTGGGTGTTTATGATAAAGACGCGCCGATTCCAGTCACAAAAATAATAACAAGAGAGATAAAAATATTAGGAAGTTTAGCTTATACATTTAAAGATCTAAAAAGGGCGATGGAAATAACTAAACAAATTCAATCGGACATAAAAAAGCTTATTACTCACAAAATGACTCTGGAAAACGGACAAAAAGCATATGATTTAATAAAAAAGAGAAAAGCCGGACTGATTATTTTTAAAATTAATAAACAAAAATAATCTTTAATACTCTATAAATCTCTCTTCCTCGTTTAACGGACGGTCGCCGGAAAAAGCGGTTTTTTCAGGAGGCAATTCAAATAAAAATCTTGAAGGAACTCCGTAAAAATTTATAAACAGTTCTTTTTTGGCTCTAGTCATAGCTACATACATTAATCGCCTCTCTTCCTCCAGCTCATCGGATGTAAAAAATGATCTCTGGTGGGGCAAAAGTCCTTCGTTTACTCCCGAAATAAAAACCACGTCAAATTCAAGCCCCTTGGAAAGGTGCACCGTCATTAAATTGGCTCCCGAATAGTTTTTTTTCTTCCTTCTTTTATTTGTCATTTCCAGGGGGCTAGCCAAGGAAATCTTTTCCAAGAATTTTTCCAGAGAATCAAACTGTTGAGCAAAATAAATTAATTCCGATATGTTTTCATATCTTTTCTGATAATTCGGATACTCTTTTTTTATCAATTCAAATAGTCCAGACGATTCTATAAAAAGTCCTATTGTTTCTGAGGGGCTCAATCCTAAAGCACCTAAAATCTTTTCTTTTATCTGTGCCGCCGCTCTTTTACCAAAACTTTTTTCCATCCTCTCAAAACTTATTTGGTCCAAAGGATTGGAAACCAATCTTAGAGCCGCTAAAATATCTTTTATTTCTTTTCTTTCGTAAAAAGAAACTGCCCCAAATAAATCGTAGTCAATTCCATATTCAACAAAGACCTGCTCTAAAGCTCGGCTTTGAGCATTGGTCCTAAAAAGTATCCCGACACTCATATTGTTTTTTAAAAAATCCCTGGTTTTATCAACAATAAAATCGGCCTGAACAAATTCGTCTTCATGCTCTATGACTTGGACAAATGACCCCTCGTCATTTTTGGTCCAAAGTTCTTTCTTATTTCCAGAAAGATTGTGGGCAATCAATCGCGATGATGATTCTATTATATTTTTTGTGGAACGATAATTTTGTTCCAGAAAAACGGTTTTAGCTCCCGGCCAATCCCTTTCAAAATTAAGAAAGTTTCTAAAATCAGAGAATCTAAACATGTAAATGGATTGTGAGTCGTCGCCAACCACATTGATGTTGTTGTGTCTCTCAACTAGAAGTTTAATCATCCAATATTGAGATGTGTTTATATCCTGATATTCATCAACCAATATGTAGTCATACCTTTTTTGATATTCCAGAAGAATTTGGGGTTTAGTTTTAAAAATTCTAACCACTTTTTCTATTAAATCATCAAAATCAAAGGCGTTGTTTTCCTGTAATTTCTTTTCATATTCATAAAAAACCATTTTTACTATCTCTCCGTCTTTTCCTGAAAAATAATCTTCCGGATTTAATAGTTCATTTTTTATTCTTGAAATCTCTTTTATAAAAAACAGCGGAGAAGGAAGCTTTTTTTCTAAGTTTATGTTTTTTATTATATTTTTTACCAATCTTCCACTGTCGTCTCCGTCAAAGATACTAAAATATTTATTTCTTCCAAAAACATTGCCGTCTTTTCTTAAGATGCCGGCGCCAAAAGAATGGAACGTTCCCACAAATGGCTCCTTTGGACTTTTGTTATTATAAGACAGTATTTTACTTACTCTTTCTTTCATTTCCCCCGCCGCCTTATTGGTAAAGGTAATAGCCACAATTCTCTCGGGACTTATCTTTTTTTCCGAAATCAAATAGGCCAAGCGCGAAGTCAGAGTTTTTGTTTTTCCCGATCCGGCTCCAGCTACAATTAAGAGAGGGCCATCACCAAAAAAAACCGCTTCTTTTTGTTTGTCGTTTAGGTCTTCAAACGTGCCAGTCATGACTAATAAATTACAACAAATAAAAAAATAACGCAAAATACTTTTTTGCGCGGTATACAGCATACGGTGCCCGGTACTCGCTTAACTTACCCTGGCTCTATATGAGAACGCCTCTGAAATTATTTGTGGAGTAATAATTTCCAAGCCGTCTAAGTCAGCTATTGTTTGAGCTACTTTTAGGATTTTAAAATATCCCCTGGCCGAAAGGTAGGCCTTATCAAACATTTTATCCAACAAAATTTTTGCCTGCGGTTCTAACTTAACAATACTATCAACTTGTTTTGATGAAAGTTCCGAGTTAGCAAATATTTTCAAATTTAATTTATTAAATCTTTCTTTTTGAATGTTCCTGGCGTCAAAAATTTTTTTTCTTATGCTCTCTGATTCGTTGGGATTAATAGGATTTTTCAGATCCTCTGAATTTAATCTTCCCACCCAGATATGAATATCAATTCTGTCCAAAAGAGGTCCTGATAGTTTTTTCTGATACCTGGCAATTTCATAGGGATTACACTGACACTCTTTTTTGTCGTCACCAAAATATCCGCAAGGACAAGGATTGGAGGCGGCTACCATCATAAACCTACAAGGCAAAGTTAAAACGCCTCTTGATCTTGAGATGGTCACCTTACCATCTTCAAGTGGTTGTCTTAGGGCTTCTAAAACATCTCTGTGGAATTCCGGAATTTCATCAAGAAATAAAACTCCCCGGTGAGCCAAACTTACTTCTCCCGGCCTTGGATTTTGTCCTCCGCCAACTACCGACACCATGGAAGCATTGTGATGTGGAGAACGAAACGGTCGAGAAGCAATAAATAAGTCTTTCTCCAGAAGTCCGGCGGCGCTATATATTTTAGTTGTTTCCAGCGCCTCTTCTAAAGACATTTGAGGCAACACAGAAACAAGCGACTGAGCCAACATTGTTTTTCCAGCCCCAGGAGGCCCGGACATAAAAATATTATGTCCACCGGCTGCGGCTATCATTAAGGCCCTCTTGGCATTTTCCTGACCTTTTATCTCGGAAATATCTACACCTAAAAACCGCAACGGGACAAATTCGCTCTCTTTGCTTAATTCTATAAAACTCTTTTCTTCAAGATGACTAATAATTTGAACGAGATTTTCTACCGGATAAATTTTTATTCCCTTTATAAAAGATGCTTCATAAGAATTGTCCTTAGGAATAAAAATTTCTTCAAATCCCATGTCCTTGGCCATTCCGACTATATTTAAAACTCCCACCACTCTTCTTAATTTTCCGTCCAAGGAAAGTTCACCGATAAATATCTTTTTGGAAGAATCAAACGGTCTCATCTGTCCAGACGACAATAGATATCCCAAGGCAATAGCTAAATCATATTGAGACCCGTTCTTTTTTACATCAGCTGGAGCTAAGTTCACTGTGATTTTCCTATTTTCTTTATTTGGCGGTTTTAACCCTGAATTTTTTATTGCCGAAGAGACTCTCTCTTTGGCCTCCGAAACCGCTTTATCGGCCAATCCCACAATCGTAAACGAAGCCAAACCAACATTAATGTCGGTCTCCACTTCTATGGGCCTTGAATTTATTCCCTCCAACTCGGCAGAAAATATTTTTGATACCGTTTTGGACATCGATTTTATAAAAACAGTCCCGACGTCGCGTTGGGACTGTTTCTTTTTATTTACTGACTATTTTTGACTTATTGCAATCCTTACAAAATCGCGAGTGGGGAGAAATTTCCAGAACATCTTCTTCTATTTCCATTCCACACTGTTCACATTTTCCGTATTCTCCTTTTTCTATTCTGATTAAAGCGGAGTCAATATCAGACAATTTGTTTCTAAGAAGAGACAGAGATGACGTTTGATTAAAATACTCTTCGGCTTCGTCTGTTTCGTCGTCCGGCCCCGGCTCATTGCCAAAATCAGGAGGAGTTTTTGCTTCCTTCATCTGACTCAAAATTTCTTCTCTTTCTTTATTGAGTTGTTCTTTGTATTTTTCTAAGTTCATGTCTTATGGATTAATCAAAGTGGAAGTTGATGTAGTAGCTGTAGAGGTAGAAGTTATTAGAGGATTAATTACTTGCGGTATTGCTTTTAATCTCTTTATTATATCCACCATCTGATTATAAGACGTAGCAATGACTAAATAATTTTTTCCGGCAACGCTCATCCAAGCATATTCAAAAACATCGTTGGTTTTGGCGTTGAAAGCCAAAAATCTAACGGCTTGACCTTCTACTTGTCCGTCTTTGAATTCGGGCTTAGCCGGAACCGTAACGTCTGAAACGAAAAGAGTTTTTGCTATATCGGCTGATTCCAAAATTGGACTTAAAGATGTTTTTGCACTAGTTAAATCAGAAACTTCAAAAACAGTTCCGAATTTATTTCCACCTGTTTTGTCGGCATAAAGCCAGTAAGTTGCATCACTCACGGAAAACGGCAGGGTTCCTCCAGAAGGATAGATTTTGCCGAAAATAGAGGCCGCAGCAACCGCATTATTTTGAGCATCAACAAATAACAATTCCTTGACACTACCAACCAAAAGTTTTTCTTCGGCTGGTTTAGTTATGGCTAATTTAAAATCGCCGGATAAATCAATGGCCACGGTTTCCGTTTTTGTCGGATTAGATATAACCGAAACATGAACTGGGGCAGGAGGAACCACAACTTCTGGTTGTGGAATTGGAGTTTCTACTACAGGAATGTTTTGTTCCTGAATAGGAGGTGTTGGAACGGTTGCTTGGGGAGTTTTATTTAAAGAAGAAATTAAATAATAGACACCAAACCCAACAGCTACCGCCAAAACAACAATTACCACCACTAAAATAATAGTTTTTAATTTTGAAGATTTTTCCGACACATCAACG
>Ga0172379_10002451_pt1 | contig 32684 bp, 33 predicted proteins | sample GrowelOW334metaG_FD_119756 | JGI IMG/M metagenome (GOLD analysis project Ga0172379, IMG submission 119756) | Groundwater microbial communities from an aquifer near a municipal landfill in Southern Ontario, Canada - Groundwater well OW334 metaG | ecosystem: Environmental > Aquatic > Deep...
AGATAAAAATTATTCTTTTGCCGGAGATGACAACGTCTTATCAGCATCAACAAATTTGGGAACAGCGGCAAATAATAAAGTTGAAATTTTATATCCGAAAGAAGGATCTCTGATTCCGGGAAGTATTCCTTTAATCAAAGGAGTAGCTATGCCTTCATCAAGAATAGAAATAACGGTAAATTCCAAAAAAACTTACTCCTCGATAGCGACAAGTGACGGTAAGGGTAATTGGAGCTATCTGCTTCAGGAAAATTTGGAACTGGGGCCACATACGATCGTCATAAAGACAAAAGATAAAGACGGAAAAGATATAACGTTAACCCGGAAGTTTACGATGATCGCCCAGCAGGGGAATGAGGGCCGGGTTCTGGGAACGGCCTCGGGTGAGCCGACGATCATAATTACAGCGACGCCGGTTCCGACCCTTGCTACTTTTAGTTCTCCGACTCCAACCGTGCCCTCAAACATCACGACAACGCCACCGGTTTCCGGAAGTAATTTTATGGGGACAATTTTTGGCAGTATGGCCTTAATTGTTATTGGCGGAGGAATTCTTCTTGCTTTCTGAGTTAATTTTTCGTTAAAATGAATTTATGGATGTTTTTACTATTTTATCCTACCTTAATAAGGTAAGTCTGATCGCTTTTTTTATTACAACTGCGGTAGTTGCTTATCAGATCTATATCTTTAAAAAAGAAAAAACAAAAGAGCATGCTCCTTCAATTCCGGATTTTAAAGAAAACAATAATTTTGGAGTTGTTTCTAATTACACTAGTCTACCGAGTTCTTTAACTAAAAAACAGATTAAATCAGTGAATTATTCAAAGTCGATTTTTTTAACTATTTCTTTATTGACGGTTATCGTTGTTATCTTTGTTGTCTCTTTAATTAAAAAAAATAGTGCCACTTCCAATCAAGCCTCAAAAAATTCTTCAGTCAAGGAGACGACAACTCCACCACCTGTCAAGCCAACGACTATTTCACCAACTCCGGCAACTCAAAAAAATCTAACACCTACGGCAGTTCCAACGGAAGTAGCCCCAACCGAGATATTGCCGACTAACGCAGTACCCACAGTTGCCGTAACGCCGACCGCCGAACCGACGGAAATTGTCTTGGCAAATAATCCCAGTGTATCGCCGGCGGAATCTTTAACAGAAGCCCCGATTAGTCAACCTCAAGTCTTACCGGAAACAGGCAGTGTCGGTAAAGTTCTTTTGATTATTGGCGCTGCCGTCTCAACGATCTTCTTTTCATTTTTTCTTTAATTTATCGCAATTAGTCTCTTGAGCAATCCGGCAGTCTATGTATTTATGAACGATTTCAATATCATCATTGACCGGGATTAATACCCAGCGTCCATCATAACGGTCGAGATTGGTTTCCGGATTTATAAAAAAGTCCTCAGATAGAATAATTTTTTCCTGTTTGAAATTCCTTTTAAAAATAATATTTTTGAAAATAATTGCCAGCTGTTGATTATTTATATCCCTCTTTACCAATTTATCGGCCAGATCATAGAGTTTTTTGTATTGTACAATGTTATTTTTCTTAACGAAAACAATTAATTTATTTTTAATAGCCTCAATGACTTTTTGTTGGCGTTTTTCCCGGGCGAAATCGGTACCCTCCGAGTCGGCCGCATGACGGGAGCGGACAAAATTCAAGGCAGTTTGTCCATCCATTAAAGTCAGCCCTTTGGTAAAGGAGATAGTTTTATACCGGCACTTATAATCGGGATCATCGTTGCAAAGATCGTTTTCACGTCCCGCAATCGGGAACTCTTTGTCTGTAAAAGAATTTTCGACATTAACTTCTACTCCGCCTAAAAAATCGATCAACTCTTCAAACTGATCAAAATTAATGGCTACCCCGTAATGAATAGGCTGACCGATAACCGATTCAATTTCGGCTTTGGCTAAAATAAAACCGGCTCCTTTTTTCTTGGCTTCCCCATAAGCATAAGCGGAATTAATTTTATCCCGCAAGGCGTCGCTCCAGATATCACGGGGGATTGAGATAGTAATTAGATGATTAGTTTTTAGGTCGTAGCTAAGCACAACAATAGAATCGGAAAGATTCGGTCCTTCACGGTCGGCTCCGGCAATCCCCAAAAATAAAATATTAACGCGGTTGTTGTAAGATTTTAATCCGTCAAGAGACAGCAGGGTTTTGATAGGGGAGACGCGGAGGGTTTGAGTAACAAATAAATAATACGGGCGGAGTAGGATGAGGGAAATTATTAAAAAAATTGAAGAAGCAATTATTAATTTGTATTTGAGAGACATATTTTAAAGTCTTTTATTGATTATAATTATACTTCATGGACATTGATATTCTTAAACATCTAAATACTAAACAACGGGAATCGGTGGTTAATTATGGCGGACCAACTGTCATTTTAGCCGGGGCCGGATCGGGTAAGACAAGGGTGCTGGTATCCAAGGTAATCTATCTGATTAAAGAAAAAAATATTAGTCCGGCTTCAATTGTCATGATGACTTTTACAAACAAAGCAGCTGCTGAGATGAAAGAACGGATTAGTCGGCAGCTGGGCGGGATGGTCAAACTGGGATACGTTGGGACCTATCATTCTTTCTGTGTCCGGGTTTTACGAATCTTCTGGGAGGCGGCCGGCTTAAATAAAAATTTTATCATCTACGATGATGATGACCAGAAGTCGCTCCTTAAACAGATCATTCAGGAAAAAAAGCTGGATAAAAAAACTCCCGGTTATTTTGCTTATTATATTTCTCTAGCAAAAAATCAAATGATCGTTCCGGAAAGATTTCTGGAAAACTTTAAGTTTCATCAGTCGGCGCTGGTTGCCGATGTTTACTATCAATATCAAAAAAGACTGGAGAAAAACCGCGGGGTTGATTTTGACGACCTTTTAATCAAAACTGTTTATCTTCTCCAGAAAAAAGATGACGTTCTTGACTACTATCATAATAAATATAAATATTTTCTCGTCGATGAATTTCAGGATACAAATTACGTACAGTATTTATTGACGAAATTGTTGGCGGAGAAATCAAAAAATATTACCGTCGTCGGCGATTTTTCCCAGAGCATCTATTCATGGAGGGGGGCCGACATCACTAACTTGAAAAAATTTGAAAAAGATTTTAAAGGAACCAAGACTTTTTATCTTGAGGAAAATTACCGGTCAACCCAGAACATCCTTGATTTTGCCTTCAGCGTTATTTCAAAGAACTCCACTCATCCGATCTTACATTTGTTTACTGATAATAAGAAAGGGGAGGAAGTGGTTTTTTATCAGGCTGACAACGAACAGGCCGAGGCGGTTTATGCGGCTGAGGAAATTGTCAAAATTAATAATTCTGCCTCCTTAAGTGATCCGCCGACCTTTGCCATTCTTTACCGGACCAACGCCCAGTCGAGAGTTCTTGAAGAAGTCTTTCTTCATTACGGAATTCCGTACGTCCTGGTTGGAGGAACAAGATTTTATGAACGCCGGGAGATTAAGGACGTTCTTGCATATTTAAAACTGTTGATCAATCCCAACGAATCGGTTTCACTGGAAAGAATAAAAAAACTGGGGAAGAGAAGATTTGAAAAATTCAAAGTATTTTATGAGGAAATGAAGGATAAGATTGAGACGGTCTCAACAGAAGAGATCATGGAAAAACTGTTTAACAAAGTTAATTATTTGGAGCTGTATGATGCTGAAGACGAGGAAGAATTCGGGAGACTGGAGAATATCAAGGAGCTAAAATCGGTGGGAGTAAACTTTCCGAAATTAATGGATTTTCTCGAACAGGTGGCGCTCGTTGAGTCGGAATATTCGGAACATGAAAGGCAGACCAAGGACAGTCGGCAATTAGTTTTAATGACTCTTCATCAGGCCAAGGGGCTTGAATTTGACCATGTTTTCATCGTCGGCGTTGAAGAGGGTTTGTTACCGCATTCACGTTCAATTGATGACCAGTTTCAACTGGAAGAAGAGCGGAGATTGTTTTATGTAGGAATAACCAGGGCGAAAAAAATGCTCTATATTACCAATACGAGAAAGCGTTTCATCTTCGGATCACAGGGCTACTCAACCCCTTCGAGGTTTATTTCTGACGAGCAATTTTAGTTTATTGAGTTGCAGACGATGGAATCTCATTAGTGACTTTCCTTATCTGATCACTGCTTTTCATGATTGTCTGAAATCTCTTAATTCCCAAGTAAGTCCCCAAGATGATCAGTAAGAAAACAAGAATAAGAATAAAATCCCTCATATGAAAATAATATCGCAAAAAAAATCAAGATGCAAATCGGTTACGGTTTTTTCGGGAAAGCGTCCAGAGGAGCATACCAGTCGCGGACTTCAACTCCGGAAGCCGTTTCGCCAGGATTGACGATGACGTCGATCATCGTATGATCAGTGCACTCAACCGAAAGTCCGCAGGGGACTGCTTTGGTATAAGAACCGCTGGCATCGTATTTTTTTGGATAAGCAACAACGAAATAGCTGCCCGGATCAACGTTGGTAATCGTGAATGAATTCTGATTAACCTGGGTGTCGACTGTAAAATATTTTTTCTGATCAAGGGTGTCGAAGGCATAGACTGTCAATTCTGGAATTCCTTCAGAAGGATAGCCGAGGCTGCCTGTTATCTTTCCCCGGATATCAGCTAAAGTTGGAGTCGGCAGATCATTTGCGGCGGATGCGGGAATGGTCTTCTCAACCGTCTTTAACCTGTTGTTTTCGTCAACCAGCCGCTGATATTTGCCGTATCCCCAAAAAGCTCCAAGCCCCAGCAAGAAAAAAGCAAAAGCAACTAGAAAGGTTTTCATAACAATATTCTATATCAAAAATTTCTCTCCGTCATCCCGAATTTATTTCGGGATCTATTTTGACAGATCCTGAAACCAGTTTAGGATGACAACTCTTTTAAATTTGGATTAAAAAATTTAATAAGATTGACTTTCCAATTTCTATGCCAATTTTTTAATTGTTTCTCCCTTCTAATTGCTGAATCTATATCATTATAATCTTCAAAGTAAATTAGTTTAGTTAAATTATATTTTTTAGAAAATCCATCAATTAGTTTGTTTTTATGCTCATACATTCTTCTTTTTAAATTATTAGTGACGCCAATGTAATAAACAGAATTAAATTTATTAGCAATTATATAAACATAATATTCTTCCATTATTTTTTGGGATCCCGATATTCATCGGGATGACATAATAGCTTTGTCATTTTGCATTTTGATATTTTATATTTAATATATCTAATGCAAAATATTTGTCTACCGCATATAACCTACAAAACCTATATCTTAGCCCGTCAAATCAGTGTTATTTTGATATAATATAGACTATATGTCTATTTGGATGTTACAGAATCAATCGAGTAAAGGAGAAAAACCACCCATTTTACCATCTGCACAAAATCCTTTTGCTATTCTTCGTCAGCGTGCACCAACAGAGAACTTACCCCTGAAAATATTTGCTGTTGGTTTTATCGCTGCATTAATAAGATTCGCCATATACGCTTCCAATCTTCCTTAATTCTACTGACCTCCGAGGTTAGAATAAGGTTGGATGGACTTTGAACTTTGATTACCCTATGTTCATAAATTTTGTATATAATTAGGAAAACAACATATGAAAACCTTTATCACAAAAAACACACCTGTCTCAGATGAAGTGCTTAATGTTATTGTGCATCTTCCTACACAGAGTCTTTCAACAATAGTTGATAAAGATTTTTTTAAAAAATTAAAAGACAAAGACTTTATGCGTATTGCTGTCTTACTAGCGCAAAAAAGTTATCATACGGGAGGATGTCCTATTGGAGGAGTAATCATAGATAATAAGACACGGCAAATTATTGGAAAAGGTCATAATACCCTTGTCCAGGAGAATCATCCCTACAATCATGGTGAAACGTCGGCAATAAGAGATGCGGGACGAAAAGATTTTAGTTCAACAACAATTTTTACAACTCTTAGTCCTTGCGATGTATGCACTACCCTCATTTATATGCGTCAATTTAAGAGAGTTGTAGTTGGCGACATAACGAATGCTTCTGGAAACGAATCTTTACTCCGAAAAAAAGGAGTACAGGTAGACATTTTAGAAGATGCTAAAGGTATTGCATTATATAAAAAATATCGGAGAGAAAAACCTAATCTGGATATAGAAGACTGGAAGGGACTTGCAGCTGTAAAAAAATCCAAATAACCATTAGGTAAAGATTTCAGGATTAAGCACTTGATATTTAAGTATATCTACCTTCGGATCGAAATTGTACTTTAAATCCGGAAAAAAAGCATAAACCAATTCTTCTAGATTGTAAGATCTGCCATTTCTAAATCCTAAAAGAATAGGATTTCCTTCACTATCAAAACCTTGTCCTGGTTCAAACTTCTGTAAGAATTCAAATAATTGCACAAATCTATCTCGTTGTTTTTCTAAATCAGAAAATTGTAAATGAATAGAACGATCCGATTGCATGGTGGATACTCTAATATTTTCATGATGTAAAACAACAGCAATCCGGTTATATCTTTTAGCTATTTCCGCTTCAGCACCGGCACCCGTTGAAGGGAAAATATTTAAAAAAGTGAAAATCCTATGCCTTGCCACTCTAGCCTCGTCAATTCTATAAACATTACCAGGAGGAATCGTAGGGTCGATATCAGGTGCCTCAGGTGCTGTTATTGGATCATGACCTTCAATTCCTGCTTCCTTTAAAATATCCAAAAGTTCTGATTGCCACACTCGGAGTTTTGGCTTAAAATCATCAGGCACATTAGTTAAGCCAAGAGCGCAATATGCGCCATGTGGATTTTCTATTGTATCAACAGGTATTCCATCCCCCTCTAATGTTTCTCTAAGATGACCCCTTCTTAATATTGGATCTCTATAAACAATTAACCCGTGACGTTCTCCATGAAGTTCTTGTTTTACTCTTGTAAAATTAATTTTAGGTCGTTCGGCTGGCATGCTCTGTATTCTACCAAAAAAATAAAAAAACTCAAGAATAAGCAGGTTAGGCAACAGCCAGGACACCAACTTTTTAATTTTCACATGACAAGCAAATTATTATTTATTTATAGCAAATGGGGATTAGGGCTTTCTTGGGCGTCTTTTTTTATGTTAGCAAGCGCTAAAAACTTTTTCAAGGTTTCTCTGATAATCAGTCTTGGTAAAACTCAAAGTCACCACAAAATCATTGTAAAACTTTTAATAACTAACTGTCAATGACATTGCCGTTTGATGGGTATTCTGGTTTATTATATTTGATTTATAAAACTGAGGGAAGATTCTAATTTAGGGTCCCCCTCCTTTTTTATGCCCAAAAAATTCGTTTGACAATTTTAAAATTTAATAGGTATAATATCAGTATCACGATGACTGGACTAGCCTAAGGTTTCGACCGAACGCGAATGCCAGTCTTTTTTTCTTCTAAAGAATTTCGTAAAAGATCAATACGGATTATATAATTACCCTGATTAAACTCCCGCAATAAACCTGAATAGTGTTTTGTTGGTACGAGTACTTTAAGTAATTTCCTATTTTTAAATAAATATTCGATTAAACAATGAAAATCACCGTCACCGGAAACGATGAGAGCTTTGTCATAATTTTTATATTGAATCATTGTATGAAGTACCAATTCAGCGTCAACGTTTCCTTTGACAACTATTTTATCTTTAATGCGATGTTCCGAGGTCGGTTTGAAAATTAATATGTAGCCACATTCCTGTAAAAACGCGTATAAAGATTCATTTCCCGCCACATGGCCGATAAAAAGATAAGCTTTGACTACTGAATATTTATTACGCAGATATTGCCGAAATTTCCGCCAGTCAAGTTTCCAACCTTGAGATTGTACTCCTAAATTCAGGTTTTGACTATCAATAAAGGCGTAAATAATTTCTTTTTTCATTTAACTCGCTAAATAAATAACCCGTTAAATAGAAAATAGTAAATAATGTATATACTAGTCAACCGCTTATATCCTACAAAAGCACCACTTTAGCTTATTCCGACAGCTTAATATTGATGATATGCATGATAGGCTGTGACGGGCCAGTTCTGACCTCCGAGGTTAGGACGGGGTGGCTGGATTATTGACAGTAGATTGCTGGTAGGATATAATCCTTATCAAATATGAAGAAGGTAAATGTTTCACCGCTAAGATGCGTTGCTCGCGGATGTAATAATATTCCTACAATCGTCTTTTCTTTTGAAGATACGAGCGGAATGAGAATAAAAGGTCAAGCTATAACATGCCAAGAACATGAAAAAGAAGGTTTGGCAGCAGGATTAGAATTTGGAAATTATAATCTTAGAAAACAAGTATACCCTCAATGGTTAAAGACATTACATGAAGACGTAATACATGATGGTCCCAAAAAAGACTCAGTTAAATTAGAAACAGGGGACCTTGAACGTTTAAGAGCATTTCTCTATCCTGGAAATAATGCAGCTGAGAAAAAGTGATTAAAAAATTCTTCAAACCCGTTAACCTTCTTCAACTTTTAATCCCATTCCTAAACCCGTTAACCCGTTAACCCTTTAACTTCTTCTTCAAACTCAGCCTTAAATTGTTGCATATAACCCACAAACCCGCTACAATGTTTTCCCAATGGACAGATTGTCAAAAAAGGCCCGTTCAGCAAACATGGCTGCAATAAAAAGTAAAAATACAAAACCCGAACTTATAGTTTTCAAAGAACTTAAGAAAAGAGGATTGAAATTTAAAAAACACTACAATATCTTGGGAAAACCTGATGTCGCGTTTCCGGAGCAAAGGGTTGCTGTTTTCATTGACGGTGAATTTTGGCATGGAAGAAATTTCAAAACCTGGAAAAATAAACTTACGGATTTTTGGCTTAAAAAAATAAGCGACAACATGAGACGGGATAAAAAAAATTTACATTTATTAAAGCAAAATGGATGGAAAATAATTAGAATTTGGGATAAAAACCTGAATAAAAATACAGAAAAAGAATTAAATAGAATTATTAAGATGATAATGTAGGGTCAATCAATAAATCTTATTTGAAAATTTAATTTTATTTTATATTCGTTACCCTCTTTATATATTTTTCCAAATTTGTTTCTATCGCTATCAGGAGAATCAAACTTTGTATTTATAAATAAATATTCTTGGAATGCGTTTAAATCGTAAGGCGTGTATCCGACTATTTCCCCATCTTTTTTTACTACGATTACTCCGCCTACTGAAGAAATTAATCCATCCCAAGGTGATTTTGCTACCATTCCTAAAGCGGAATAAAATAAAAATTTTTTAAAATTATTTTTTAAAAAATTAGTCATATTCTTAGGTTGTAAGTCTTGAATCTCTATGTTTTTAATTCCTGCAATAACATCTGATATTCTCCTGTTTTTTGTTAAGTAAAAAACTAGCAGAGCAGCAGCAAGTATTTTGTTAAAGTAACCGTCCACCATCATTAAATTATTTTTAAATATTTCATTTTGAGTTTCTAAAAAATTTAGCCTGCCACCCAATTCATAAATTTTTTGTATACGACTTCGACAAGATTTTTCCTGATTAATTGGCTGAATTGAACTATCATTTAAACCTAAAACCTGATAAACCAAATTTGTTGCCTGAGAAGAATTGAATAAAGTTGATGCGCTTCCTAATTTTGACTTAATACTGTAACCTGACTGAGTAATACTTCTTACTCTTGGATCGTATGATCGGATAATTAAATCGGACTTATGTTTTGACGTAGCGGAAATATTTTTTCTTTCTAGAATAGTTTTAATTTCGTTTCCAACAAGTTTTTGGTTTTTAGTACCTGACATTATTTCATTTAAAAAGGCGGCAACTTTATTTTTTATCACGCTTCTTTGTATTTTTATTTCCTTATCATTTTGAGGATTAAGGATGAGTATTTCATCACTGTTAATAATCTTATATATTAACGGTTTAAAGGACTCTTGAGCAGTAGTAATTTCATTTATTTCATAAAAAATTCTTTCATTTTTAGATAAATTTTCATCAGAAATATATAACTTTCCTTCAGTTAATAATTTTGCAAGTACATATAATTCACTCCATTCTCCTTTGTTTCCAGTATTTTTGTCTTCCATATGATTATTTAACCTGATCAATTACTTCCAATATTTTTTTTGCGTAAGCTTGTATGGCATCTATAGCAACGCTGTTGCCTAATTGTTTCATTGCCTGTCTTTTTGAAATTTCTTTAGGAAAAGTAAAATTATCAGGAAAACCCATCATTTTTGCTGCTTCTTGAACAGAAATTTTATGTATATCTCCGTCAGACATACGGTAAGAATCCCAATTTCTTCTGTCATTAATTCCAGAGCTAACTCCGCCTAAACGTAATGTGTAGCCTATTTCTTTATCAATTTTTTTGCCAAAAAGTTTTGTCAGATTAAATTTTAAAGGAATTTTTTTTGGCGGCTCGAACTTTATGTGATCGTCAGCGTTATCACGAAAACCGATCATATAAACTCTTGGTCTATGAGTAGGTAATCCATAGTCAGAAGCTCTGACGGGATAAGCATGAAATGAATAATGTAATTTCCTGATTATTTTTTCCATTTCTTTAATAGTATTTCCGTTGTCATGACTCATCAGTCCTCTCACATTTTCAATAAAATATGCTTTCGGTTCTCTCGCTTTAAGAATTTTTACAATATCATAAAAAAGCGTACCTCTAGCTTCATCTAAGAAACCCTTTTTTTGACCGGCCTGACTAAAAGGTTGACAAGGAAAACCTCCAGTCAAAATATCAAACTGAGGGATATTTTTCAAAATAGTTTCTTTTGACTCCGTTACTTTAGTAATATCCAAACCAAAGAGTATCGGCTTTCTAAATAACTCAGGATGACGGGGTTTGAAATAATTTTCATAAGTAACTCTGCAATACTTCTCATATTCCGAAACATAAACGCATTTTACTCCAAGATTACTAAACGCAATATGAAAGCCACCGATTCCTGCAAAGAGATCTATAAATGTAGGTTTTTTTTTAGTCATGGGTTTATTATAACTGATAATAGTTAATGAAACTAAAAAATTCTTCAGAAGTAGAAAAAAATTTAGTAAATAGGTATTTTTCAACAACGTAAATTTATCTAATTTAAGCTGTTTATATATTATTTCAGCTTGACCATTGCTTAGTATTTGTTATACTATGAGTAGATTTGTGGGGAGCCCTTGAACAAGGCTCCCTTTTTTTTGTTAAATTGATATAGTTTTAATATATATAGACCTCTTGAAACTGTAAAAATAGTATGATATCCTTTGAACAAGATAGTATCGGTAGATTGAAGCTATCCACAAATCTGACGAATCCGGGAGAAAACGGATAAGTTGTTCAAGTTCAACCGCCAGAAAAGAAAGGCGGTTTTTTTGTGGTTGGAGCACTTTAAAATCAAAATGGGAGAGTCCAAGGGAATACCTCAAAATAGGCAAAAAGGAGGTGGTGCTACATGAAAAAGAACGTTCATTATAGAAGAGTTGACACTGGCATTTACGTGAAAAAATCGTACGCAGTTAAACATCCTAAAACGACAGTAAAAGAAACTGATAGGAAATAATTAGAGTTATTTCCTGATTTTTGGTCCTTGGCTCTCCCATCAGGTTTTAAAACAGGGTCAAACGGTGGGGCGTGTTCAAGCGAAATACAACCATTAGTAGGGTTTTAGTATTAGAGTGCAATTCTCTCACGCTCCACCGCTAATCTCCGTTTATTTTTGTAAAGTGCTTCCTAAGGCTCTATATTATACAATAAACATGTATATTTACAATAATCGATTATCAGATATATATTAAATATATACTTTGTGTACTTTTTGTCAAGGGTTTTTACAATTTAACTTTCTGCTAATTTATATTGTTCCATACTCTATTGGGAGGTGGTTAATACTAATGTCTGTAGCTAAACCGATGCCACTATATAGTTTAAATAAGTCTGTGTAGATGTAGTTCCAATTTCGTAACCGATGGGTCGCATAGAATAAAATAAGCACTCTTCAAAATTTGACTTCTTAGTTTTATTTTGTGAGTATTGATTTATGGATCAGAAGGGAAAGTTTGTGACTCCACAGGCGAAGAAACTTCAAGAGGCTCTTGAGAGCAGGGGAGTGAAAGTTGAAAGGGAATATTCAGACGGACATAAGCATATTGATATTTTTTTACCAGAAGCAAGAATCGTAATTGAAGTTGACGGTCTACAACACGTAAGTGATCCCGAGCAAATTATTACAGATTTTCAGAGAGAACATTATTCCGTTTTAAATAACATCGACACACTTCACTTGGCAAATACTGTAATTAACAATCATCTTTCAGAAATTGCTGACGCAATAACTGAAGTTGTCATAGAACGTAAAGAACATAAAATAATGAAAACCCTTAAATCGTTTGAGAAACCCACAAACAATTAGTTAATAATCTTCAAAATTTGAAATATATAAGGGGAAATAATTGTAATCAGATTGTCTCTATAGTATAATCCAACATATGGCTTTTGCGAGAAAAGTAAATGGAGAACGACTTTTTAATCCGAGAATTAGGGGTGAACAATTTCTTTTCGGATTTAAAGATTTGATAGCTTCAGAGCAAAAAGGACTTGCGAAACGAACAATGATGCCTCCTCTTGGAGAAGGCAAGCCTTTTGATGGGGGACTTCTTGATAGATTAAATGGGGAACTAGATCTGAGAATTAATCCCGTTATTTTTTCATTATTCGGTTTAACAGCAACATCTGACAGTATATTGGTTGAGATGAATGATAGAGCTTCTAAATCAGCTCCTCTAATTTTTTTATTTAATAATAAAGGAAGTTCACGAACCGTTAAAGTAGATAAAGCCGATACAACTTTTGTCATTAATCGCGAGCCGGGAAGTAGACGCGATCTTATTGCGAAAAATATAGGTGTCGGTGGAGTTGTCAAAGATTTAACAGGTAAAAAACGAACTGTTGGAATAAGATATGAGTTGCCTCATCCTAATTGGAGAAGCGAACTTAAGCCTGGAACAGCGGTGACAATTGATTTTTCAATTTCACAAAAAGAAGCAGAACAGATTAAAGTCGGACCTGAGATTCTTAAAAATGGTTCGCCGATAACTGACCTAGAAGAACCACACACTGCCGGTTTAATAACAAAAAAAATGATTACAGATATTGAAAATCCTCAACATTTTATCAGGCTTTCTATTAATAGACTCAAAGGGGAATTTGTTCTAGAAGGGAATTTGAATAATGATTTAAAATTATCCAGTGAAAATGGAATGTTAGTTATTACTCTTCTTAATAAGGCCATTCTTAAAATCCCTGAAAACGCACTAATAGAATAATCTTCAAAATTTGACTTTGAGTTTTTGTTTTGCCACAAAGGGGGAGGAGATAAACGGTTAAACGGTTAAAACTTAAAAGGTTAAAAAAACTTTTAAAACTTAAACTACTTTTAGGCTTGAAAATAAACATGAAGCTTTGTGTCAAGAGCCTTTGAGATTCGCTCAAGAAGTGAAAATGTCGGGTAAGATTCCATATTTTCTAACCGTGATATAACAGGTTGTTTAGTCCCGATTCTCCTGGCTAACTCTTTTTGACTAAGGTTTTTTTTAATCCGGGCACCGATAAGACTACGGACTAGCTGATATTTAGATTCATTTTTTTCTGATAGTTTTCTAAAACCTTTTCTCTTCATCAGTTTTTTTTCGTAATCTTCCCAACTTGTCAGATCATTAATGTTTCTCATATTTCATTTTAATAAATATAACAATATTATTATATTTATAAACTTACCTAATGTCAAACTCTTTTAAACGATTGACTGCAGTTCTGATTTCGTTTATGGGAGTTTTTTGCGTTTTTTTTATAAATCCATGGACGATTAAAAAGATGTTTGGAGAAACAAAAGCAAAAAATAATCTGATTTGAATGTTAGTTTTAATTCTCAGTTCATAAAGGTTCGAAAAGCCGGTTATTTTTTTAACTTTTGAAGTTGGGAGTAGAGCAAGTCCGTATTCTTTAAGTAATCTTATGTCCGATTTAATCTTTAAAACAATTTTATTGGAAAACGAATCGATAAAATCAGTTTTATAAAAATATATTTTATAAATTAACTTTGACATTAAATAATTTCTATCATACGAAATATGTTTTGTCAGTCGGTTATATCCTACAAAACAGCTTAAATGGAGCAATATGATAATGTTAAATCGTTGATATGCCACATAGGGAGGATTTGACTTTATCTTTTTCCTCTGCGAGAATTGAAGAGTTATTCATATGAAAGTAACCGTAAACATTATTAGTGAAAAGTACGATTTTGTCAGGGGACCATATAACTTCCTTAATAAACAAATAAAGCGGGCAAAAAAACATCAACTGGCTTGGGTAAAAGTATCTCCACCTAAATGGAACAGCATTCAAATGGAGCCCAAAGATATAATAATTTTTTGGAAAATAATTGAAGCAATTTTTATACTTATACTGTTTGCCTTCATTCAATTTGTAAAGTTAATTTATTTTATTACCGATTTTTTCAAAAGAATATTCAGCTAATCTTCAAAATTTGACCTCATGCGTTTAAATTTTCAATCAGGAATTCAGGGGGGATAGACCCAGATGAAGTTCGATACGGTTTAGTCTTTTTCTAACGTCAATGTTTTCAAGGTCAAAATAATTAATAATAAGATTAAGTTTTCTATCGACAGATTTAAACCCTCGATCCATTTTCTTATCTAATGAGTGAATCCTCTTATCTAAAGAATCGATCTTCTTGGTTAATTTTGTTTCCAGGGAATCTATTTTATTAGTTAGTTTAATTTCTGACGAGCTTAATCTGTCATCAATAACTTTTCCAATTGCCTGCAGATCACTTTGTGTCAACATAGGTGGTATAAAAATAACAAATTATAATAATTAAAAATTATTTGTCTACCGCTTATAAGCTACAAAAGTGTGTTTTTAGATTATTATGACAATTAAATAATTGTGAATGAAGAAGATCAGAATAATCTTAAAAATTTGCCCTTTTAAAATTTTAGTTTTCCCAAGGCGCTAATATTGACTTTAAAATTATATGATTGTATAATCTCACCAAATATGACAGTTCCACAAGAAGTTTTAAATTTAAAATCTACAACTTTAAGAAAAGATTTAATCGATTATTCAAGACCTCCTGAAAGAAAAAGAGTATTAGCAAATAATTTTAAATTCAGTGACTTTATTGAAAAAACAAAAGCAGGAATTTCTCTTGGTCAGGATGAAATATTTGGTTTTGTAAATAAGGTTACCGCTAAGGAACTTCCAGACATTCAAACAACTGCTTGGTTGATGGCAGTCCGGATGAGAAACGAAGTTAAACCGCTGACAATCGAAGAAACAACGAATTTAACTTTAGCCATGGCAGCTTCCGGAGACATCCTTGATCTTAGTGAATTTAAACACGTGGTTGATAAACACTCATCAGGCGGTGTTGGAGATAAAACTACATTAGTGGTTGCATCAATCGTGGCTGCAGCAGGTGCAACAGGTGATCTTACGGTTGCAAAAATGTCCGGAAGAGGTTTGGGGATAACAGGAGGAACTTTAGATAAAATGGAAGCAATCCCGGATATGGATGGGAAAGTTCCTGGTTTAAATGTTAAGTTGACTGAACAAGAGTTTAGACAACAGGCAAAAGATATTGGAATTGTTGTTACCGGTCAAACGGGGACGATGGCACCGGCTGATGGAATTCTTTATGCTCTTCGTGACATTACAGGAACAGTTGATAGCATTCCTCTTATTGCCGCCTCAATCATGAGTAAGAAAATTGCCAGTGGAGCCACCGATTTGGTACTTGACGTTAAAGTTGGAAAAGGCGCTTTTATGAAAACTGAAGAAGATGCCTTTAAATTAGCGGAAACAATGGTTGAGATTGGGAGAAAAGTTGGCATTAACGTGGTTGCCGAAATTACTAATATGGATCAACCGCTGGGTGAAGCCGTCGGTAATGCTCTTGAAGTGATTGAGGCAATTGAAACGTTAAAAAATGGAGGTCCGGAAGATTTTAGAACTCATTGTGTCGAAACTGCTGCAAGAATGCTTGTTATTTCCTCTGAAAAAAAAATTGGTTTAGAAGAAGCTACTGCTTTGGTGGAAAAGGTCCTGGAAGACGGAAGCGCATTAGATAAATTTAGACAGATGATAAAGGCTCAAGGTGGGAATGATCAAGTGATCGACTTTCCAGAATTAATGATCGTAGAACATGAATACCCAGTGATTTATGAAGGTGAGGAAACTATTTATATCGGCGACGTAAACGCAGAGACAATTGGAGAGGCAGTAAGAGATCTTGGAGGTGGAAGAATTAAAAGTAAAGAAGAAAAAATTAATCATGCCGTCGGAATGAAAGTTAAAGCAAAGGTCGGAAGAACAATAAGTAAAGGAAAACCTTTAGGTTTCGTTTATTGTGATGATCCTGAAAAAGCCAAGGTTGCAATTCAAGCGCTTCAAAAAGCTGTGTCATTCAGCAGGGAAGCCGTGGAAATTCCAAAAATTACCATAGGAACTTATCCTGCTGTAATCTAATATCTTCCTTAAAGTTTAATTATAATATCTACATGTTAATAAAAGTCAAAGTTACTGCGGAATCTAAAAAAGACAAAATAATTAAAAAATCAGAGGATAGTTATTTGGTTAAGGTAAAAGAAAAGGCGGAGGGGGGAATGGCGAACATGAAAGTAAAACAAATTTTGGCGGGTTATTTTAAGATCGCCGGAGCAAAAATAAAATTATTAAAAGGTGGCAAAAGACCTAATAAGATTTTTGATATAATTACTTAATCATGATCAAAGACAAGAATGGAAAAGAATTATCGATGGGGGAAGTTTTCGGAAAAGTTATCAACAGGATAAAAAATATTTGGTTGGAGCTTATCGTATTTAAACTTCATTTAGTCGGTCATATTCCCTCACACTGTTATAGAAAATTTGTTTATCGACTCTTTGGTATAAAGATCGGTAAAGGATCGACGATTCATATGAAAACCAGATTCTATGATCCAAGAAATATTTCTGTCGGTGAAGACTCGATCATCGGCGAAGGAGCGGTTCTTGATGGTCGGGACAGGTTGTCGATCGGCAGCCACGTCGATATTGCGACAGAAGTAATGATCTACAACAGTGAACATAATGTCAACGATGAAAATTTTGCCGCTGATAACGGCAAAGTAATTATTGAGGACTACGTTTTCATCGGACCCCGGGCGATCATTCTTGCCGGAGTTACAATCGGACGAGGCGCAATCGTTGGCGCCGGTGCCGTCGTCACCAAAGACGTCCCTCCCTATGCAATCGTCGGTGGAGTTCCGGCTAAAATAATCGGGGAGAGAAGAAATAAGGATCTTCATTATAAACTGGGGAGAGCGAGATGGTTTAGGTAATCAAAGGCAAAAGTTAAAAGTCAAAATTCAAAAATTAAAGTCAAAAATAAAAAGTAATGTCATTCCGAAATTTTTTCGGAATCTTTTTATAATAGATCCTGAAATAAATTCAGGATGACAAGTCAGTTTTGACTTTTTGCTTTAACTTTTAACTTCTAACTTTTAAATTTTAACTGATCATTCTGCGGTTCCTACCAAATAAACCGCTGCCCAAGGACGGAAGTTGGAAAAGAATTTATCGTCAATCGTTTTTGAATTTCCCTGAAATACTTTATAGGTAAAAAATGCCTTGGCCCCTCCGGCGGCAAAATCAACCTGCTTGGTAACTCCTTTTTTTAAAGTCGGATCATCCTGATACTTTGTCGGAAGAGCCGGGACAACGTCGTAGACCGTTGCTTTCGAAATCTCGACCCGGCGGTTGTCCTTTTTTCCATAGAATTTAAAGTAAAGCAAATTATTTTCTTTATCGATCTCCGTTTCAATCAATATATATCCAGGGGTATCATTTTTTATTTTCAGATCCACCGTCGGTCCGTAGACAGTGGCATCAAAACCCGGCTGGGAATCATTTTCGTAGTAACCGACCCGGTAAGCATGAGCGTTGCGTTCGATAATGGGCAGACCGGCGTTTAGAGCTGCCCGGAATAAGGTTGTTGATACCTGACAGACGCCGCCGCCGTCACCAAGAACTGTCTTTCCCTCTTTGATAACGTAGGCCGGTTGATATCCGGTCAGGGCCGAGATATCTCCGACGGCATCGTTAAAAGAAAACACTTTTCCTTTGGGAATTAAGACACCGTTAAATTTTGAAGCAGCCAGGGTCAAGTTGTGGACTCTTTGAGGAATTGAATGAGTATAGTCCGACTTACCTTCGGCGATAAACTCCTCAATTCCGTATTCATTAATATCTGCCAATTTTATTTCCGGTTTGATAACTTCAGAGTTTAAAGTAACTTTTTTATTAGAAGGATCTGATTTAAAATCAACAACAGCTTTATCAAAATCCGGGAGGAATTGTTTGGACTTAATTTTCAATCCGTCGGTTTCCTTCCGGAATTCAATCACTTTTCCTTTTTCAAATTTAAAAAGGGCATTTTTTGCCGCTAGATTATATTTTTCCTGACTAACATCCAGAAAATCTTTAACTTCAGAATTATCGTAAACTATCTGACTTTCAAAATAGAATTTTCTGAGATTAAAAATAGCTAAAAATTTTTGCAGATATTTTGACGGCTGATTACTTGATCTTCCGATCAGATAAGCTCTTTCGGCAATCGTGTCTCCATCATATTTTAATTCAAGAGTTTGGGCAGAAAAAGTAGCGACCGGACTTCCAGAATAAAAAACCGCCACCGAAGAATTATTTAATTTGGATGACTTTTCTTTATAAAAATTGACAACTTCCTCCTTAGTTTTTAGACCAAAATTTTGTTTATCCAGGTAAACGTTCGGATAAATTTTGCTGTCAATATTTTTTTCCTGTTTTAAAAAAATAAAAGTTGCAATACTCAAAACAGTTAAACCAGTAACCGTCAGTAAAAACAATAAAAAATTACCTCTAATATTACGAATATTTGATATCATGATAGTATGGATGATGATAAAATAATTGGACAAGAAAATCAACCTGACACAAATCCTCCGGTCTTTGAAACCGTCAGTGAGGAAGCTCCTCCGGTTGAAGAAGCTCCTCAGGATCTGACAACGACCAATATCGAATCGCCGCCACCCGATGATTTGCCGCCCCCGGTGTATCAGGAAAGTAAAACTCAATATATTTTTATCGTTGGAGGGGCAATTTTATTTTTAATTTTGTTAGTCGTGATTTTCAGAGCTATTTTTTCCGGGAAATCAAACGGCAAGCCGGTCAATCTGATCTATTGGGGTTTGTGGGAAGATAAAGAGATGATGGATCCGATGATTGCGGCCTACCAGCAAAAATATCCCAATGTCAAAATAACATATCAAAAAATGAATCCGCAAAGCTACCGGGAAAAACTCGTCAGCCGGACCAAGTTAGAGGGAAACAGCGCTGCGACAATCGAAAAACCCGACATCTTCCGGTTTCACAATACCTGGTTGCCGGAGATAAAAGATATTGTGGCTCCGCTTCCGCCAACGGTGATGAACGGGGATGAATTTGACAAAACTTTTTACCCGATTCATAAAAAAGATCTTAAAGTCGGAAGCTATTATTATGGACTTCCTTTGGAAATTGATAGTTTAGTCTTGGTTTACAATCAGGGATTGTTTAAAAAAGCCGGAATTTCAACCGTTCCAACCACCTGGGATGACATCACCGAAATAGTTCCAAAGCTAACCGTAAAAAATCAAGCTGGTGATTTAATTACATCGGGAATTGCTTTAGGAACCGCCGGCAATGTTGATCATTTTTCCGATATTTTTGGGCTGCTATTGCTACAAAACGGAGGATCTCTTAACAAACTGAATCAGGCCGAAGCGGCCGGGGCATTAGAAATTTACCGGAAGTTCAGCGAGCCGCCTCAGGGGTATTGGACCGAAGATATGCCCAATTCTACGACCGCTTTTGCCCAGGAAAAAGTAGCCATGATTATCGTTCCATCTTGGGAAATCTTAACAATCAAGGCTGTCAATCCGGATATAGATATTAAGGTGGTACCGGTTCCGGTTGTTCCCGGAACGGCTTCCCTTTCACTGGCATCCTATTGGGTTGAAGGCGTATCAAGATTCAGTAGTAATCAGCTGGAAGCCTGGAAGTTCTTAAGGTTTTTGAGCGAGAAAGAAAATATGACCAAGCTTTATGAAATTCAAAGCAAAACCAGACCTTTCGGCGAACCATACTCCCGGATGGATTTAGCTCCTCTTTTAGCTCAAAATCCTTATCTTTCTGCGGTGATTAAACAAGCTAATAATTTGTATTCTCTGCCGTTGATCTCAAGGACCTATGATAATGGTTTGAATGATGAGATAATAAAATATTTGGAAAATGCCGTCAACAGCACAATTTTGGGTGTTACTTATCGGGAGGCTTTAGATACGGCTAAGGCAGGATTAACCCAGGTATTTACGAAGTATAATATTAGTGAATAAATATGAAATTGCCTTTTTTTACCAGTAAAGCGGATAAGGAATTTTTCTTAGGAATATTTCTAAAAGAAAATCAGGGGATAGTGATGATATTTCTAAAAGAAAACGGCCGTTTGGAATTGGTCGACCGGGAAAAATTTTCCTATACCAACGGTTGGGAAAGTCTGACCAATGATGTTGACGAAGCTTTATACAAATTAGAAAAAAACCTTGATCTTGAGATTAAAAAAACAATTATTTTCGTCTACTCGCATTTAGTTGACGAAAAAATCGGCGACATTAAATCTGTTTATTTACAAAAAATAAAACAACTAACCAAAGCGCTCGATCTTCAACCGATGGGTTATATAGAATGCTTTGAGGCGATTAGTTTTTATCTCCAGAAAGAAGATAATATTTCTTTAAATGCTTTGTTAATTGAAATAGATGATACGCAAATAGGAATATTTTCCTACAAGGGAGGAAAGCTCGATTCTAAAAAAGTTTTAGGACGGACCGATGATATTATTGCTGATTTGACGGAAGGTTTTGAAGAAATAAAGAAAACCAGTTTACTACCGGCCCGGATTATTTTATATGATTCAGGAAATTTGGATGATACGGCGACCAAGATATTGAGCCACCGCTGGAGTGGAGATTTTTTTGCCCAAATTCCCAAGATTGATATCTTGTCAGAAGATGAAGTGATTAACGGCTTGATGAATATATTCGGAGAACAGATAAAGGGAACCGCATCGGTAAAAAATGAGGTAGTTAAAAAAAATAACGATACTTTTGGTTTTGTAATCAATGAAGATATTGGAGAAAAAGAATTACCCGCTCCCAAAGTTATTTTGCCAAAAACTAATTATGTCAATAAATTTAAGGAATTAACTGGTGGTTTTTTTGCAAACTTTAAAGTAAATTTGTCAGGAAAAATATTTGTAATAATAGGTATATTAATAATCGCTCTTGGGTTATTCGCTAATGAATATTTTTTTCATAAAGCCCTGCTGACGGTTTATTTGCCTACCCAAAATCTGGAAAAAACCGTCAAAATAGAATTAGACTACCGGGCCTCCAGTTCTTCAGCAAGTTTTTCCGAAACCGCCAACACAACCGGAAAACAGGATATCGGCGATAAAGCCCGGGGCCAGGTGACGATCTCTAATTTCGATGATAAAGAAAAGGTTTTTGCCAAAGGATCGGTTCTTCAGGCGGCAAAGTTAAATTTTATATTGGACACGGAAATAAAAGTTGCTTCCTCCAGTTTGACTGCGGACGGTTCAGCAAAGCTTCCGGGTAAAAATACCGGTGCGGTCACGGCGGCTCAGATCGGACCGGAAAGTAATCTGGCAAAAAGCCAAAGATTTTCTTTTGACGGGCTGTCCTCATCTACTTATTTTGCCGTTAACGAATCGGCATTTACCGGCGGAAGCAAAAAACAAATTCAAACGGTCTCAAAAAAAGATCAGGATGATTTAAAGATCGTTATTATGAATAAGGCTAAAAAAGCGATTCCGTCAATAAAAGTTCTGCCGAATGAGGCGGTTGCTTCTTCGATATCGGAAGTTATTCTCAGTAAAATAGTTTTTTCAAAAGAAGTCGGTGAGGAGGGTAGTAAATTAACTCTTCAGGCAACCGCCGATACGACCCAATATTTATATGATAAAGACAGTTTTATTAATAAAGTTATTGTTTTATTAAAACCGGAAGTAAAGGAAAACTACAGTATCGGAAAAGGAAATATTTCTTATATAGTAAATAAAATCGTAAAAGATGATGATTTATTAACGATTGATGCGGAAGTTAAGGCGAAAGCAGTTATAGGAATCTCAACTGAGGGAATCAAAAAAAGTGTTTTGGGGAAAAATCAGTCAAAAGTCAAAGAGATTTTGGAAAATGAATACAAAATTGGTGGCTATAATCTTCATATTGACGAACCGTTACCGATATTAAATGATTTCCTGCCTTTTTTCCCAAAAAATATTATTTTGGAAAATTCCAGTTTATAAATATGGCTCTTCGCATCTATCTTAAAAAAAAACACTATACTGCTAAAAGAAAAACGGTTAACTTTTTTTCATACATTTTTTTATTTGCCGGGACAATGCTTTTATTCTGGTCTTTTTATCCAATTGTCTCTTTCTCAATATATTCAAAATTATTTTTAAAAAATAACATCAACGCTCCGGTCTCCGATCAGAATATGGCCTCGTCTTTAAAGGATGCTAACTCAGTATTAGGGTCTTTCAATATTTTTTCTAATAATCTCCGTGACTATACCCAGGCAAGTATATGGTTTCCCGCATCTCCTCAATTAAATCAGTTATCACAGTTGACCGTCAAGGAATACACTTTATCAATTCCAAAGCTCAATATTAAAAAAGCCCGGGTTGTTGTTGGAGGGGAAGACCTAACAAAAAGCCTGGTTCATTATCTTCCGCAGTCGTTACCCGGTGAATATGGCAATGTCGCTATTTTTGGACATTCTACCTTACCACAGCTTTATAATCCTAAAGATTACAAAACAATATTTACCTATCTCTCTTCACTTGAAAAAGGAGATAAAATATATGTTAATGTCGGCGAGTTTGAATATCAATATGAAGTCACAACCTTGTTTATCGTCCAACCAAAAGATATTTCAGTATTAGAGCAAAAAAAGGATGATTCTTATTTGACCTTGATCACCTGTGAACCTCCGGGAACTTGGTTGGAAAGATTGGTGGTAACTGCTAAACTCACTAAAATATAGGGTATCATTTGTGATTGAATAAACCTATAATATATGCTAAAATACACGACATGAAGTCAAGCCTATCTACTCTTGTCGGACTATTGTTTAAGGGACTATATTACATAGTAAATTTCTTTATTTTTATAGGGGTAATCACCGAAAAAATCGTTAAAATACCAGCGTTTTTTATTTTTAATTTACTGATTAATTTTTTTAAGTTTGTTTATCAAAAAGTATCCGTTTTAAAAATAAAACCTATTAAATTACCTGATGTAAAACTTCCCGCTGTAAAATTTTCGGTTATCAAGCTTCCGAAAATAAGATTATCTAAATATAAACTACCGGCTATTTTGACAGGTCAAACTCAGATTTTAGAAAAAATAAAATATTTTTTTCTCGGGTGTTTGGTTACTTCGGTATTTGTTTTATTTCTTCAATCGTATTTTTTTATAAAAAGTTTGCCGTCTCCTTATAATATCGGTAAAACCATCTATCCTTTATCGACTCATATTTATGACCGGAATAATACTTTACTGTATGAAATTTACCGTGAGCAAAATAGGACACCGGTTAAGTTAAAAGAGCTGCCACCTTATGTAGTTCAAGCAGCGATCTCGATTGAAGATAAAGACTTTTACAAACATCAAGGTGTAGCGGTTTTTTCCGGAATGGTGAGAGCAGTTAAAGAAATGGTCATAAATAAAAATTTGCAGGGAGGATCAACTATTACTCAACAACTGGTAAAGACAGCTTTATTGTCTCCTGAAAGGACAATCTCCAGAAAAATTAAAGAAGTAATTTTAGCTTTATGGACAGAAAAAATTTTCAGCAAAGATCAGATTTTGGAAATGTATTTAAATCAAGTTCCTTATGGAGGGTCGTCTTACGGGATTGAAGAAGCTTCAAAAACTTATTTCGGAAAAAGGGCAAAAGATTTAACTTTAGAAGAAGCCGCTTTGCTTGCCGGTCTGCCACAGGCTCCGTCTTTATATTCTCCTTATACAAATCCCGAGGCGGCTAAAATCAGACGCAACGAAGTTTTAAATTCAATGAAGAATCAAGGGTATATAAGTCAGGAACAAAAAGTAAAAAGTGAAAAATTAGAAGTCGAGGTACTACCTCCAAAAATAGCCATCAGAGCTCCACACTTTGTTTTTTATACAAAAAATTTGTTGGAAAATTATTACGGTATCAAAACCGTTGAAGAAGGTGGATTGAAAGTTAAAACGACTTTGGATATTAAAATTCAAGAGGAAGCAGAGAAAATTCTTAAAGAGGAACTGGAAAAAATTAACTATTTAAATGTCACTAACGGTGCTATCTTGGTCACCAGGCCGTCGACCGGAGAAATACTAGCGATGGTCGGATCAGTCGATTATTTTAATCAGCCGTTTGGCGCTTTTAATGTCACAACCGCATTACGTCAGCCGGGAAGTTCGATAAAACCGATCATGTATTCTTTAGCATTGCAAAAAGGATTTACGGCGGCATCGATCCTTGATGATTCTCCAGCGGTTTTTAATATTGCCGGATCTGAGGCATACAGGCCGGTAAATTATGACAACAAATTCCATGGTAAAGTACCTTTACGTTACGCTCTAGCTAATTCCTACAACATTACTGCCGTAAAAACTTTAAATAGTCTTGGCGTAAATAATTTTATTGATTTTGCAACAAAAATGGGTATTAGTACTTGGAATGATAAGTCACGATACGGATTGTCGTTAACCCTTGGTGGGGGAGAAGTGACAATGGTTGATATGGCGGAAGCTTTTGGTGTTCTGGCAAATCAAGGATACAAAATGCCGATTAATTATTTCCAAAAGATTGAAGATAATGAAGGCAGTACGATCAGGGAGATGACACCTTTCAAAATCCGGGAAGTTGATCCCGCCATTGCCTATATCATCAGCGATATTTTATCTGATAATTTTGCCCGGACTTTTGCATTCGGACCAGGTTCTTCTCTGGAGATTCCCGGTTATAAAGTTGCCGTTAAAACGGGAACAACCAATGATAAAAAGGATAACTGGACAATCGGCTATACTCCGGAATTTTTAGTGACCGTTTGGGTAGGCAATAATGATAATACGCCGATGAATCCATATTTAACTTCGGGAATTACCGGAGCAGCTCCAATCTGGAATAGAGTAATGAGCTACTTGTTAAAAAATTATGGAACCGGTAATAAATGGTATGAAAAGCCGGGTAACGTCGTTGAAAAAGATTGTTTTTACGGAAGAAAAGAGTATTTTGTAAAGGGAACGGAAAATACGGTTAACTGCGCACAGTCTTCACTGGCATCGCCGACACCAACGACAAAGCCATAAAATTATTTTTTAGGTAAGATTTCTTTAAATCCAACTAATGACTGAAGAACTTCCGGTATCTTAATGCTTCCGTCTTTTTGCTGATAGTTTTCAAGAATGGCGATCAAGATTCTTGGGGACGGAATTGCCGTATCATTTAGAGAATAACAATATTCGGTTGTGTTATCTTTTTTTCGATATTTTATTTTAAGCCGGCGGGTTTGAAAATCGCCCATGATCGAATTGGAGGCAATTTCTCCATAGCCTTTTCGATAAGGCATCCAAATTTCTGTATCAAATTTAAATATCTGTGGTTCGCCCATATCACCCGTACACATTAGCAATCTCCGGTAAGGAATTTTAAAATCCTCAAGAATTTCTTCGGTATTTTTTTGAAGTTCAAGGTGAAGTTTTTTGGATTCCTCAACGCTTGATCCGGCAATGATCACCTGTTCAACTTTCCAGAATTCGTGAACGCGATATAATCCTTTGGTGTCTTTTCCATAAGCACCGGCTTCCCGTCTAAAACACGGCGAGAAAGCAACGAATTTTTTAGGCAAGTCAGATTCCTTTAATATTTCTCCGGAGAAATATGAGGTGACAGGTACCTCTGCGGTTCCGGCAAGATATGCGTCCTCATCATTCAGTTTGTAAACTTCCTGCTCTCCCCAAGGAAACTGCCCCGATCCAAAAAGGGTAAAACCCTTGACAATCGAAGGAGCGATCATCGGAGTGTAACCTTTTTTAGCTAATTTTTGGAAAACGTAAAAAAGAATTGCAAACTGCAGCTGGGCAGCCTGATTTTTTAAAAAATATCCCCGGAAACCGGAGACCTTTGACCCCCGCTCCAGATCAAATAAATCAAGCGATAATCCAAGATCAAGATGCGACTTTACTTCAAAATCAAACTTTGGAATTTCCCCCCACTTTTTGACTTCCTTATTTCCCGATTCGTCCTTGCCAACGGGAACTTCATCGAGTGGTACATTTGGGACGAATGAGACTAATGTGTCTAATTGGATTGATGTGGAATTTAAAGACTCCTCTAATTTTTTTAATTCTTCCTTAATTTCTTTGCCACGATGAATTGTTTTTTCATCTGGCTTACCATGAGAAGTCTTATTTCTTTCTTCACGAAGAACTTGGATTTTTTGAATCAACTCCCGTCTTTGATCGTCAAGGAACAAGATCTTTTCAATATCAATCTGACGGTTTTTGTTTTTTGCCGCCTCAACGACTTTCGATTTGTTGGCACGAATGTAATCGAGAGATAACATATTTGATTATCATATCAAATCCTTAATCCTTTTTGTTAATCTCTTCAATGCTTTTAGTCTGTGATTAATTTGTTGATGCTCTTCCTCAGTCAACTCATCATAATATTTATTATATTTGTCAACGATAAATACTGCCCGGAAAGGATAACCAGTAGTTCTTTTTGAAAAAGGAACTTCGGAAATATGTCCGGCTATTTTTTCTGTTTCAAAAATAATTTTATTTGTTTGAGGATTGTAAAAGCAAAGACAAGTTTGTAGATAGGCTTTTCTTTTAGCTGAAACAACATCTTGAAGACGTGATAAAGTATGCTTTATAAGTTCTTCATCAGAGGCTTCGTATCCTAACCAACGGCGCGATTTAACTCCAGGTTCGTTATTTAGATAGGGGATGATCAGTCCGCCGTCGTCAGACACTACCGGTAGGTTAGTCAGATCAGCGTAAAATTTCGCCTTTATCAAAGCATTATCCCTAAAAGTTTTACCGGTTTCTTCCGGCTCGGTCTCCCCCACTTTTACGTCGTTTAATGTAAGTATTCCAATACCTTGTTTTTCTAATATTTTTAAGCCAATTTTTATTTCGGTAATTTTTCCTGGATTTCCCGACGCGATTAAAATCTTTTTCACTTTTTATGTGGCTGAAACTATTCCAGCAAATTCAACAGTGCCGCCGCAATATCTTAATATCATATCAATGGATTCTTGGAGGGATCTTTCAACTTTATTTCTGTCGATATCAAAAATACCATCGATATTGAGTAAAATATCCTTGGTTTCCTCGGTTACTGCAGTCCTTTGGGCGTCACGGTAATTAAAGTCTATGTTATACCCGCCCAATTTGTCGAAATATGCAAGTTCGATTGATCTGAATTTCGTCGGTTCCTTGTCTCCCAGCAATAAAATTTCTTCTCCTTCTTTTGGAAAACGCATTACGGTTGGAAAATGAAACTTATCATAATCAAAAGCACCGACTGATACGTGGTTTTTCATAACGATTAAATTGTAGGCATCAACACAGGTATTTATCTGATACAGATCTTTCTTTTGAGAAATTCTTCGAAGTAACGCTTCCGGAGACGGCCGGCGTGAATGCCAGTCGACCCCCATTTCTTTATATAATTTCCGGTAGGTTAAAACCTCAGGATATAAGCTAATAATTTCATTAGATAAATTAGACTGTGATTGGACAAATTTGTTAATTTCCTCAGCAAGTTTTGGGTCAGATTTTTTGATATCAATATTTTTTATTAATGCGATGCCAATATTGATTGACGGATATTTTTTAATAACTTTTGGGTCAATAGAAAATATCTCCGGTTTTTTAAGAGTCGGGAATAAGTGAACGGTTTTTGTTTCTTTGGTTTCTTTACTTTTTGTAATCAGACCGATTACTTTTTCGATACCTAATTGTTTAATCAAATCCCCCGCTTTTGGGCCGAAAGATTTACCGGTCAAAGTATTATAAAAAGCGGAAAAAGCCTCTTTTGCCTGAATGTCCGCTTGTTTGATACTTTGAAAAACCGTTAATTGAGGATCGTCAGTTTGCTTCTCAAGGTTTTCTTTCAAAACTTTTAGAAATTCCTTCTGTTTTTCGGTTAATGAAAACGGTTTAGCTGTCGGTTCGGTTTTATCTCCTTCATATTTGTTCAAATAAATCTTGGCATATTTTATTCTTTCGTCAAGAATTACTTTCTCCTCCACAGTTAATCCTTTTTTATTTTGGGTTTCAAAAAAAGTCAACAAATTTTCGTTTTTTGTCTTTAATAAATTTGCAATCGTCCTAAATCTCGGCAAATATAATCTTTTCTTGGGTAATGGTTTTACTTCAGATAGTTCAATAATTCTGGCATAGTCGGCTGCCACTTCTCCGGCTTTATCTTTAGGTAATTTATTTTCCAGCCTTAGAAAATAATTATTCAGACACCGGTCATAATCATCAAAAAGATTTGGGATAGTGTCACCAAACGGATTAAAATCCAGGTGAGTTTTAATCGGTGTTCTAACCTGCATAAATCTAAAAACATCCGGAGGCAAAATTTGGGAAACTTCTTTTGCCGAGCTCCCAACCCCTTTTGAAGATGACATTTTCTTACCGCCGATAGTAAACCATTCATAGCCGCCCAGAGCGTCCGGCGCAACTGTTCCCAATATTTCTTTACAAAAATGAACACCCATGTCATACGATCCACCTGATGACATATGATCTTTACCTGAGGATTCAATTGTCACTCCAATGACTTTCCAATGAGCTGGCCAGTCTAATTTCCAAACAAGTTTGCCATTTTCGTTGACTGGCTCAATCTTGCCTTCAAATCCACATCCAACTGCCCAATCGACAATTTTTGGTTCACAGCGGTAATAGACATATTTACCATCCCACTTGTATACATTGGTTGTACCAATCTTTCCGCATTTTTCACAGACTGGGTTGTAAGGAAACCAAGTGACAGGGCGGTCTTTTTTAACCACTTTTTTATAGATATCGCGGACAACCTCGGCCTTATTAAGAATTAATTTGATAACCTCGTTCATTTTTCCCGACCGATAAAGTTCAGATGACCAAATAATTTGCGGGTAACAATTGATGGAGTTAAACACTTCTATAAATTCTTTGGCATAATACTCTGCGAAAGACTTAAATCCTGGTTCAGGCGAAGGAATTTTATAAAGCGGACAGCCCATATATTTTTCCCATTTATTTTTGTCTAAGTAAGAAGGCATTCCATCCATTTGGTCCATATCGTTGAATACGTAAGAAAATTTTGTATTGACGCCAATATCTTTTAAAGCCTTATGGATTAAGTCATGAACGATTACTCCCCGCAGGGATCCGACATGGATTCTTCCGGATGGGGTTTTCATATCATCCGCCCATTCAAGGGGTAGGTTTCTTTCTTTCAATCTTTTCGCTTCGCGGTCTGCCCAAATCATAGAAGAAGTATATCAGGAATCGTTATTTTATTTCAATGATTTTATACTGAATTTTACCGGCAGGAATATTTACTTCAACTAAATCACCAATTTTTTTGTTAATCAAAGCCATGCCGATGGGAGAATTTTGAGAAAGTTTTTTATTCATCGGATCGGCTTCAAATTCGCCGACGATCTGGAACAGTTCGCTTTTTCCGTCAGTTTGAACCGTAACTGACGATCCAACCTGAACGAGATTTCCAACATGATTATTTTCTATAACCTGAGCATTATTGATTATTTCTTCAATTTCCCGGATTCTTCCTTCAACAAAAGCCAGTTCTTCTTTTGCGGCGCTATATTCACTGTTTTCTTTTAAATCACCCATCGAGCGGGCTTTACCTAATCGATCGATCGCTTTTGGTTTTTTATTTTTCAAAAGATCTTCATGCTCTATTTTCAAGTCATCATAACCTTTTTGTGTCAGTTGTGTTTTTGGCATATTAAAAAAATAAATCCCCTCGAGAACGCTTTTTAATTCAGGGGATCAATGGTAAAATAGTACTAGATTTTGAGTAAAAAGTCAAATTTTGGCGCGTTCGTCCCCTATACCAGTGTAAACACGGTATAGGGTCCTGTACCGTGCGAAGCACTGGTACAGGATAGTGGCCTAAATATATGTTTTACGTTTACATATTACAAAGCTTAACGAATGGAAATCTTTACTCGGGTTTTAGTGAAGATTTGAAAACAAGAATTAATACGCACTTTAAAAAAGGGGTACATTCAACAAAAAGAATGGGTGAATTAAGGTTAATATTTTATGAAGCATACTTAAGTGAAAAAGATGCAAGAAGAAGAGAAAAATATTTTAAAACAACAAAAGGAAAGAGAACTTTGAAATTAATGTTGGAGGATAGTTTGAAGGCCCCGTAGTCTAGCGGCCTAGGACATTAGCTTCTCATGCTAAAGACACGGGTCCGAATCCCGTCGGGGTCACAAACTAATCTAAATAATCGTCCCCTATACCAGTGTAAACACGGTATAGGGGTTATTCTGGTTTAGGAGAATCCCTCACGCGTCACAGCAACCTAAATCTAAATTTTACATAGTATAAATACTCCATAGGGTTTTAAATAGGTATAATATATTGTCTTATTTAATTTTAATCAATATGACAGTTGGTGGAGATAATTCTATACATATAAATGCACCTCATACTAATATAAGTGTTCAAGAAACATACAGTATTATTGCAGGTAATTCACTTGAAATAATCGGTCAATATGGTTGGGCGGCATATAGAAGAAAATTAGAAACCCTTTCTTGGGAACCATTTGCAAATACTCAGGTCGCAGAAATACAAAAACTTCGTAGAAACACCATTCCATTTTTTACTCAACGTGAAAGATTAGATAGTAGAAAGATTAAAGATGAGCTTTATGTATATATGCAGGCTACAGCTCGTAGATTTCCAAAAGACGCTAAAAATAGTTTTTTTGCACAGCCTGTAACTGAAGCAGATACAAAAGCTAATAAATTTATTATTCAAGGTAAAAACAAACCTCCTTGGGGTTTAAACAAAACGACAAGAATTTATATGGCGGTTTCTCCTGAAAAATTAAAGGACGCTTATGAAAGTCTTCGTGCTGATTTTGAAACGCAAGGGATTTTAGGAAATATAATTTTTGCTTTAAATTTAGAAGCGCTTGATAACCCAGATATTAGAACTGTAGATAATAATTCTTTAATTGCATATGTTCCCGATTCAGATGAAACTATTCTTACAAAATTATGTTCAGCTATAAATAGAGTTAAAAAGCAAAATCCAAAAGTTTTTTTATTAGAAGCAGAGCAAGAAGCTAGAGTAAGAGCGAATGCAGCTTCAGAATTTTTAGTCCCTCTTGATAATACTACTTGGTTTATTGAGCAAGAGAAGCAAAGAGAAGACAGAAGTTACCATACGACAACTTTTGCGGAAATGAGAACTTCAATTTATCAGGGTAAACAAGCGCTAACAAATGGATTACCAAATATGAATCAATATGGAGATACTTTAAACTACTATAAATCAAGGGGCATTGGAAGAATTCCTAGCGATTCCCCTGTTTTTTCAATGACAAGACGTTTAGCGATGCCTGGTTTGGTGGCTATGGTTTGAATCCCAAAACGGAGTAAATCTGAAGAAACTGCTGATTTTTTCCGAAGTTGAAATATCAGCCTTGGATTTCCTTAACAATTAGCTGCAAATCTAGTTCGATTGCGGTAACCAACGGATAACTAATGAGCTTTTTTTACATCCTTTTTAAAAGCAATAATCATAAGAAGAATGATGATAATCATTAACGCCGAAGATATATATCCCGTGTTTAAAACATCTTTAATGTCTATCATAATAAATCAGGCCATCAATCTTAACTGATAACAGCAGAAAAAATATACCAAAACCAATAGTTTTTGTCAAAAAAACAATCAAATCCAAAAAATCTTTGTAAAATAATTTTGGAGTGATGAATACAACGGCAAACCAGGTGGCTGATAAATTAATACAGAGTCCTCCAATTGATTTTAACCATGATTTTGTAAGAATAAATTTCATAGTAGAATTATTTACTAATTCTTAGTAAGTGTCCACTGCTTATAACCTACAAAACTACATATTTAGGCTTTTACAAAAGAATAAAAACATTGATATACATAAAAAGTAGATTGGAACATTCGGTGTTGCTAACGCGTCACAAATTAAATCAATTCATTCTCAATACGTATTTCCCCGTGGAAGTCTTCTAGCATTTTAATTTTTATCATTTCGTAATTCATATTTTGGGCTAATAACCAGCCAAGTTTAACCGTCATTGATTCAATACTCATATCGTAGGCGGGAATTGCTAAATCATTTTCTTTTAAATGTTGACCCCCAGAGTTAACTTGAAAACTGGCAACTCCTCCCGGAGCTTGAGTAGTGACGACAATTGGAATTTTCTTCTCTTTTAA
>Ga0172379_10002452_pt1 | contig 32677 bp, 31 predicted proteins | sample GrowelOW334metaG_FD_119756 | JGI IMG/M metagenome (GOLD analysis project Ga0172379, IMG submission 119756) | Groundwater microbial communities from an aquifer near a municipal landfill in Southern Ontario, Canada - Groundwater well OW334 metaG | ecosystem: Environmental > Aquatic > Deep...
GGCATCTTCCTACTTCTCGCCCCGCCTCACCTCGCAGTCGCTAACTTTGGTTCTATTACCCCGATATATCGCTTTGCGGCAACATATATTTACTAGTTAGCCGAAAGGGTCGGTTCGTCTCGGGGCTTTGCCACCCCGGACCCCGATTCTGGTTGGTTTTGTACTTTTGAATAAAAGACACTGTAGAAATATCCTCAAAAAAACCGCCGGGGATTGCCGCGGCGGCTTTGATGATGACTTGATGTTTTTAATTGGAGAAATAGCTGTTTTTCCCGCGCTTTCTGTCCGGCCGGCGCCGGCGCCGGCTTTTGCCGGTTTTAGGTTTATCCGGCTGACTGGACTTTGGTGCCTCGCCGTTTAGTCTTCTTAAAGCCGCGATGCGATTTTGATTGGCCCCGCGTAACGGTCCGCCACCCAGATCATCTTCATACCAACTCATTTTTCACCTCCGACTGTAAAATTGGGTTGTGGTTTTGCCTAGTGATTGTTTGAGTTAATAGATCTATTGCCTTAAATCCTTGTGTGGATATACCGGCCGGCCGCGGCCATTTTGGCTGATCAGAGTCGGTTACTGCCGATTTTCTTAATCGACGATTAGTTTCCATAATCTCTGCCAGCCGATCAACTTCCTTAAATCCCTTGAGCGATGAGGGTATTGGCGATGATTTTGGGGTAGGTTGAAAACCGTGGTAACAGTGCCGCCGGCACCCGCCGCAATTAAGGTCGCAATAAGCCCAGAATAGCGGCACTACCGCTAAGACCATTGCCATTAGCCAATCTGGCCAATTACTGATTTCTGTGATTATCACTGCTTGCCTCCTTGGTTCGACTTAAAAGGTTTTGCACTAAATTTTCGGTTGGTTCCACGCCATGCCGCCACAAATCTTCCAGAATCTCCGCCAAAGCCTCCTCTTGTTCAGGTTTAATTGGTCAGTAAACCGTTCTCTGGCTGTTCTCATTCATAACTGCTCTCCTATTCTAAAAAACCCGCGCGCTAGGGCGAGGTTTTTTATTAAATAACTTTCTTTTTGAAAAATTAGCTAATCAAAAACCTCGCCCATTCTAAAGAAGAAAAAGCTGAAAAAGCGAACACGGTTTTGCTTTAGCCTAATTAGCATATTAAAACGGTTAACTGCTCTTTTTCTGGGCCCAATGCTCACCGCAACCCGGCTGGCTGCAGCCTTCTGCCCCGCAATGTGGACAGCAGAAGACATCGTGTTGCATGTGCGAGTCCGTGATGCCCGAACCCGACTGCAACATCAGATTCCGCAAATGTTGGTTGTTTTCCCAGTCAATTTTTTGCCCGCAACTTTCGTTCGGACAAAGCGCTTGATAAGTGGCCATACTCCCCTCCCCTTTTTATTTTTTAAAAAAATCCGCGATTCTTTCGCGGGATTTTGGTTTAAATTTATTATACTTGCCTTAATTTAAACAAAAATCCCGCCTTTGAATAAAGGACATAAACAACTTCCAGGACGGATTTTTGTGAATAATTTTCATAACTTATTTAATTGTAGCACTTAGTATTTTGGTGTCAAAAAGTTGTCCACCGGCTATAAAACCCTATTCTAATTTTCCCAATTTAAACTTACCGTCATGATAATCCGCCACTAAAACTTCGGCATTAGTAAAATCATAGGCAAAACTCTTGGCTAAGTCGCCTTTTTCCAATAGCGGGATTAACGCCCGCATTGCCCCGCCGTGTGTCAAAACAACATAACAACCGCCCTTTTGCTTTAATAATCCGTCCAAAAACTCGCTTAATCGTCTTTCCATCTGCTGCCAACTTTCCCCGCCGGCCGGAACAAAAGTATATCGCTCTTTTAGATCCATCTTATTTAACTCGGCCTCAAACTCTTTCCATGGTTTGCCCGCCCATTCACCCAACTGCCGCTCGCCGATTTTTTCCGAGACCACGACTGGAATATCAAAATTTTTAGCAATAATTTCCGCGCTTTGGCGAGATCTTGTTTCGTTGGAACAGTAAACCGCCGCCGGCTGGTATTTTTTTAATTTAACCGCCAAAGCCAAAATCTGCTGGCGGCCGGCGGCAGTCAAAGCGGAATCATCGCCTTGATTATGGGTAACGCCTTGGACATTCTTCTCTGACTCGCCATGGCGGACAAATAGTATTTTCATATGGTTATAGCGCCGCCAAATCATCCGGCAAATGGTCGATGCCCAGGAACTCCGGCACGACAATAGATTTAATTTTCCGCTTTAAGGCCGGGTTTAAAACCGGATAAGTCATTTCGGGCGCGCCGCCGATACTAAGGCAGTCGTCTTCAATCAAGATATTCGGCGTTGGTTTGATCCGGGCGACCACCGCGGCGTAGCTTTCGCCGTTTTCGCGGTGGTAGATCTCGCCGGCCGGAAAGCCGAGCCGTTGCAACAAAGCGGCTTCAACTTCCAGCCCGTCTTTGCCCACCACCTCGTCGCCACGGGCTTTTTTATTCTCGGTCAGAGCGCTGAGGTAAGAAATTTTCGCGCCTTGTCCCAACCAAGCGTAAAGTTTGCCAACCGCCCGGCCGATTGGCTCATAAAAAGCAAACTCCCGCACCGATGGTTCTTGATTTTTAACCTGTTCAACAATCTCGCCTTGGGTTTTACCCGCGGCCGTGGCGTGCATAATGAGCGTGCCTTGGAGAAAAATCAGGATTTTAAGCGGTGATTTTGGCATAATAATATAAACTTTAGACTCCCCACACCCCACCCCTGCCTGCGCTAAAGCTTCGGCAAGGCAGGCTGCCCCTCCCCTTGGCAGGGGAGGAGACGAAATAGTTTGTTCTCGGATAAGGATTACCTTTGAGTTGAAGTAAGTAGTTTGCTCTATTTTCGGATAGTAACTACCTTTAGGAGATATGAGCTTATTTGAAGAAGATAACTATAATGAGGAACGCCTTAACTAGTCTCTCCCCCTGCCAAGGGGGAGGACAGAAGGGGGTGTGGGGAGTTTAAGTTCCCGCAATAATATCCAGCAGCTGCTGGTGAATTGCCGTGCCGTTGCTGATAACAAACACTTGGTTCAAGTCACTAACTTCTTTCTGGCCGGTAAAGTCAGTCACCTGAGCGCCGGCCTCCAGAGCGATCAACTTGCCCGCGGTAAAATCGCAAATATCATTATTGTTATTAACTATCGCCTCGATTTTACCGGCAGCGAGTGAACAAAAATCTAAGGATGTCGCCCAGGTATCAAGCTTTCTCGCCACAATTTTACGAATTTTCTCATTTAAGCCATCTGCTTGATAATTATCATAACCCAAACCAGCGCCGATCACGGCTTTAGTTAGATCACTTTGATTATTCACTTTCAGTTTAGTCTGCCCAAACCAGGCGCCACTACCTTTTTCCGCATAATACAAATGTTCCAGAATCGGATTATAAACCACGCCGGCGAGTATTTCTTCACCTTTAACCAGAGCGATCGCCACGGAAAAATAAGGCATGCCTAGGGTAAAATTATGCGTGCCGTCGAGTGGATCTACAATAAAACGGTAAGCCGAAGCCTTAACCGCGCCGCCACCTTCTTCAGAATAAATGCCGTAATCCGGGAAAGCTTTAGTTAAAATCTCAACCACGGCCGCTTCTGATTTCAAATCAGCTTCGGTTTTCAAATCAATCGCCGAAGTTTTCTCAGTCACCTCTAACGCCTCGCCAAAATAACTTTTGACGATTTTCCCGGCCGCTTCGGCCGCTTGAATCATGGCGGTTAATTCTTTGGTCATATTAACTATTTTTTATCTTTTTTAACCCAACCTTCAAAAGTAATTCGTGTATAATCGGCCACCGAACGGCCTTTAAGCTTATAAATCTGGTTGGTAGAAAAAACTTTTTGCTCCGCCGGGTCCAGACCCAGCCAGCCGATAGCCGCCTCAACCAATTCCTGGCTCGGCGCTTCGATCTCCAAATAAGGCTCCAAATCCGGATAAAAATCCAGATCAAACTCGACGCCGTCTTTTTGCCAGCGCCGGCGGCGGTTTTCCACATAATGCTTATTGACTAGGCCTAGCCGCAAAAACAACTCAGCGGTTTTGCCAAAATCACTGACGATAATTTCCGTTTCCTCCATGCCGTCGTCATTGCCGCCATCGGCTTTGACTCCCAGGCGCTTTTTGAAGCTTAAAGTAATCTGGTCGCCCTCGTCCCGCAACCGCAGCCAAGAATGGTCGGCATTCAGCCGCCAATCCGGATAATCAAACACCTGCCGCCGATAGAAATACTCGCCAACCTTCCGGGCGCCAATCGCCGCGAGCTTGGCTTCGATCGCTTCCGGATCGACATTAAGAAATTTTACTTCAATTTCCTGCATAGTTTATCTAGCGATATAAAATAGGCCTTTTTGGTAATTTTCCAAAATCTCGGCGCTAGGGAAGAACAGCGGCGCGGGCAGGTTGTCCAGGCTAAACCACTGCCACTCCACGATCTCGTCCGGCTCCAAAACCTGCGCTTCGCCCGTAAAATCCGTGGCCAACATGCCAAGGGTGATAAAATGCGCGTCCGCCACTCGGTCGTTATTGACACCAATAACTTTAACTTGATTTAACTTCAAGCCGGTTTCTTCCGCCACTTCCCTTTTGGCGCCCGCTTCAAACGACTCGCCGAACTCCAGCTTGCCACCGGGCATAGTCCAACTGCCTTCACCGTGCAGTTCCGAGTCAGCCTTCGCCGGATCGCTGTGCCGCCGGCCAAGGAGTATTTTCCCGCCGCGAAGCATCATCACGCCAAAGCCCACGCCAACTTTTTTGTTTTCTAAGCCCATATTATTTCTTGCCGATTTTTATAAACTTCGCAAAATTTCATGCTTAAACCACTTTTCTTGAAAATTAACCGCCTTTTCGATTTCAACATCAGATATAACAAAATCTTTTGGCATAACTACCAATTTATCATCATCGTCATCAAGCCGATGGATGATCGCTTTTACGGTTCCCTTAACTCTTTCCAAAGTTTGGTCCGTACCCAGATAATAAGCGTCTAGCTCTTCGCCATCAGGAGCCTGCACTCCTTCAATATAACCATAATTGGTTTCGTAAATAAACCCCCACTTGGGATGTTTACTGCCTAGCGGCCGATCAAACACAATCTCAACTTCTTTACCAAGGAATTGTTTTGCTATTTCCAATGATTTTGAAACCTTATTTGCCATAACACTTTTTGATCTTATTTCTTTCTCAATTCAATCTCTTTCATGGTTTCAACAAACGCCGCTTCCAAATCCACTCCGGCTTCATCGGCGATGATAATCACTGACCAAAGGCAATCCGCCAGCTCATGCCTTAGCCGCTGGTCTAGGTCTCCGTACTTTCTATAGCCGTTCTTAGCCATCACCAACTTGGCTAAATCGCCGACATCACCAACAAAACCTTGCGTCCGTTCCGCTAATCCCCAAGCCTTACTGCCTTCGCTTTCCGCCAACTCGGCGTTGACTTCCCTGATTTCTTTGGCTCGCTCAATTAATTGTTTAAATTCCATAGATTTTTAGTGATTATTTATAATTCCACACTATTTCTAAAGTTTCATAGTCTTCAACCGTGGCGCCGTATTTGCCAACCATAAAATGCAAATGCGGGCCCAACTGCGCCAGCCAACCGGTCGCGCCGCTATAGCCAATCACCTGTCCGGCCGCCACGCGGTCGCCGACTTTAACCAGCGCGCCACCTAGTTTAAGATGTTCGTATTCCGAGTATTCTTCGTTTTCGTGTTTAATCTCAATATAATTACCCAAGCCTTCGGCTTTTCGCTCTTCGCCACCAAGGTCGGAATCGGCTTTCAGATCAACCACCACTCCGGCCGCGGCCGCTTTGACCGGCGTGCCTTCAGCAACAATGAAATCTACCGCGTATTTCAACTTGCCAACATGCGCCGGCGACTCGTTATAAGCCATCCGGACTTTGTCGCTCATGGCAACGGGATAGAGATATTGGTTTTGGGTCTGATTTCCCATGGCAATGTTATTTTTCCAAATGAATCAAGGCGGTTCTTAAGGCTTGCTTAGTGTATTCTTTCCGGGTCAGGCGCCCTTTGGTCATAATTCCCACCAGCCCTTCGGCGGAGCCGACTCTAATCCAAATATTTAGCTACCTTCCCAAGATTATCTGTATTTATCTGTTGTTCGTCCACTATTTCTGATTGATTGTCCATTCTGTTAATCAGAACTACCCAGCCAAAATTCATTTCCTTTGGTGTTCTTAAATCATTTGCAAACTGGTCTCCAACTATTATTACTTTTTCCATATCAATTTTTGATCCCAAATCAGCCGTCGCTCTAGCTAAGCCTTTTTCAAAAAAATCTTTATGTGGTTTATCTTCCGGATCGCCAATAATCAAACTATCAAAAACTACTCCTTTGTCGCGAAGTAATTCTATCCGCTCTCTTTTTAATGCCTCAGAATATTCAGGATCATAAATAAACTGTCCGTCCGGATTCATTTTTAAACGGGCATCGCTGCTAGTCAATAGATAAATGGGGCGTTTTTTTTCTTTAATGGCATTCAAAAGTTCTAGCGCATCAGGAAAAACACTTGTTATTTTCGAAAGTTCAATCCAATAGGCATCAACGGCCTCATATATAAACTCCGGATCTAGTTTTACACCGATCTTATCGGCCGCTAACTTTAATAAAACCTCACGACTCCACTTTTTTGGAGCGCCAAATTTTTCTATAACTGATTGTTGGCAATCTTGAATCGACTTATATAAATTTTCGAATTCGCTCTTTCCACCTATCCTGTCCCAATCGCTATCTTCTTTTATGCGTCCGGCGAAAAGCATTAAATTATAATAGTTATTAATCTGATTTCTTATTACCAAGGCAATCTCATCTCCAAATTTTTTCGCAACAACTCTTTCAATGCCAACTGTCGCTGCGGCCGATACATCAGAGGTATCACTTAGTGTATCATCGATATCAAAAAACCAAACAGATTCCGGCCAAGTTATTTTTCTTAATTCCCTAGTCTCTGGTGTTTTTGGAAAATTTTTTTGAACTTCAAGTTTGTTGCCCATAGTGTTATATTTTAATCTTTGTAGTTTAAAATGCTATTTCCCATGGCAATGTTTATATTTCTTACCCGCTCCCGTCCGCCGATTCGGCGGACTCCGCTACCTTTTATAAAACTCCGTGTTTATTTGCCATGACAATCCTTGTACTTAACCGGATGGCCGTCGGGCTTAACCGCTCCGCACGGGCAAGGATCATTGCGGCCGACTTTTTGCCCGGTGGCGGTTTTCAGCTTTTGGACTAAAGGCGTGGGTGCGCTGTGTTCGCTCATGGTTTTCTCGGCGCCGGAGAGGTTAATGCCTTGGCGGTTAAGAAGCGACTGGGCCGCTGGTTCGGCGGAACCGACTTTATACAGGCTATAAACTATTTGCTGGCGGACCAACTGAAGGAGTTGCTTGAACAAGAGAAATGACTCTTTTTTGTATTCCAAAAGCGGATCGCGCTGGCCGTAACCGCGCAGGCCAATCCCCCGCCGCAAATGGTCCATGGCGTCCAAATGCTCCACCCAAAGCGTATCAATACTGCGGAGCACAATGCCTTGAAGGATTTTAGGCCACAGCTCCGGCTGGCCGAACCGGCGCGCGACTTCCGCCGCTAAATTATTATAATTTTCCACGGCGAGCGAAAATAAATAGCCGACAATTGCCGCGCGCGCTTCTTCCGGACTAAACTGGCCGCGCTGTTCCTTCTGCGCGATGTCTTCCAGGCTCAGGCGAACAGCAGAACCAACCGCAAAAATCGAATTAACCACTTCGTAAATTTCTTCCAGATTCCAGTCACTGGGCTGATTGCCGGGCGTGTGGGCCGCGGTGATGGCGGTTAATTCTTCTTTCAATAAATCAAAAATCTCGTTCTGGAGTCCGTCGCCCGCGGTTAACGCTAACCGGCGGCGACGGTAAATCGTTTCCCGCTGTTTATTAATCACATCGTCATAATCCACCAAGTGTTTCCGAATATCAAAGTTGTGGCCCTCCACTTTCCGCTGGGCCGACTCCATCGCCCGGGTGATCAGGCGGTTTTCAATCGGCATGTCGTCCGGCACGCGGAGAGTGTTCATCAGGCTTTTAACCCGATCCGGCCCGAAAATCCGCATCAAATCGTCTTCGAGAGAAATATAAAATTGCGAAGTGCCCGGATCCCCTTGCCGGCCCGACCGCCCGCGGAGCTGGTTATCAATTCGCCGCGACTCGTGCCGCTCAGTGCCCATAACCAATAAACCGCCGAGTTCAACCACTTTTTGGTGCTCTTCCTGCCAACGCGGATAATCCGGCGAATCTTTATCCGGGGTTTTACCGCCGAGGATAATATCCACGCCGCGGCCCGCCATGTTGGTCGCGAGCGTCACACCGCCGATTTTGCCGGCCTGGGCGATAATTTCGGCTTCCTCGGCATGGTGCTTGGCGTTCAGGACTTTATGCGCCACACCTTCGCGGTCCAATAATTCCGAGAGGATTTCGTTTTTTTCAATGGAAATGGTGCCGGCTAAGACCGGCCGACCGGACTGACTTGCTTCTTTAATCGCCTGCGTCACAGCTTTAAACTTGCCGATTTCGTTTTTGTAAATCCGGTCGTTCTGGTCGCGGCGGATCATCGGCCGGTTAGTCGGGATTTCCAAAACTTCCAGTTTATAAATTTTGGCGAACTCTTCGGCCTCGGTCGCGGCCGTGCCGGTCATGCCGCAAAGCTTCCGATACATGCGGAAATAATTTTGAAAAGTAATGGTCGCCAGCGTCTGGCTTTCGCGTTTGATGTCCACGCCTTCTTTCGCTTCAATCGCCTGATGCAGGCCTTCAGAATAGCGGCGACCCGGCATCAGGCGGCCGGTGAACTCGTCGACGATCAGAATTTCGCCGTCTTTGACTACATAATCGCGGTCTTTTTTAAATAAAACAAACGCCCGGAGCGCCTGCTCCAGGTGGTGGACGGTAGTGACGCCGCCTTCGGCGTAGATGTTCTCCACACCCAAGGCCTTTTCAATTTTAATAATGCCGTTTTCGGTCAATGACGCCGCCCGCATTTTCTCGTCAATGTTATAGTCTTCGTTTTCTTTTAGTTGCGTCACCAGCTTGGCAAACTGGGTGTATTCGGCGCCCGACTCTTCGGCCGGCGCGGAAATAATCAACGGTGTCCGCGCTTCGTCGATCAAGATCGAGTCAATTTCGTCAACCATGGCGTAAGCCAGCTCGCGCTGGACCATCTCGCCCGCCGCCAAGACCATGTTATCGCGCAAATAGTCAAAGCCAAATTCGTTATTGGTGCCATAAGTGATGTCCGCGGCATAAGCGGCTTGGCGCTGGCACGGAATGATTCGCTCCAAATAATCCGCCGCCGGATTCGCCGGATCGTAGAGAAAGGAAACTTGTTGGTTTTGGTTAATGCCAATGGTCAAACCAAGAAAATTATAAATTTGCCCCATCCAGCAGGCGTCGCGTTTGGCGAGATAATCGTTCACGGTCACCACATGGACGCCCGCGCCCGCCAACGCGTTGAGATAAATTGCCAAGGTGGAAGTCAGGGTCTTGCCTTCACCGGTTCGCATTTCCGCGATTTTACCGCGATGGAGCGCATAACCGCCAATCAGCTGGACATCAAAATGCCGCTGGCCGAGTACCCGCTTGGCCGCTTCCCGCACAACCGCGAACGCCGGCACCAGAATCTCGTCGAGTGTTTTACCCGCCGCTAACTCAGCCTTAAACTCCGCAGTTTTGGCTTTTAGCTCGGCGTCGGTCAGTTTAACCATTTCCGGCTCCAGGGCGTTGATCGGCGCCACCACATTGGCCTGAATCTCGGCAATTTCTTTAGCCGTCGGATCGCCGAAGATTTTGGTTAATATGCTCATAAATAATAGAATTTAGGGGTTAGGGGTTAGAATTTAGGACAAATACCAATCTTTTAAGTTCAATAACTCTAGCATATTTAGCCAAATAAATGAAGCTCCGCCCGGTAAATGCAAAATTAACCGCCTCTATCTCGGCGGCGGAGCGAAATCCGCCGAAGTCCGCCGCGGCGGACGAAGGCGGATAAAGGGTTGAATTAACCCCTTATTTTAAATAATTCTTCATTTTACTAGTTACTGATTACTAGTTATCAGTTACCGATTACTGATTACTGTTTTATCCTTCTTTTCTGATCCTGCCGTTTCTCCTTGAACCGGCGCAATTCCTCAGCCATGTGGTCAACCGCTTTATCAATCGATTTATAAAGGTCTTTGGTGGTTTTTTCCACCCGCGCCAGTTTGCCCGGCACGCGGACATTGAGTTCAGTCCGAAAAATCTCGCCTTTGTTGTGGTGGTGGGTGGTCAACTCGACCTCGGCCTTAACCTCAATGATGCCGCGGTAATGATTTTCCAGTTTTTCCAGTTTTTCTTCTAAGTAAGCTTTGATGGCGGGGGTGAGTTCGAGGTTGGTGGCTTTAATAGCGACATTCATACAATTATAAGTTTAGAACTTATTAATAAGTGCAAAGTTCAAAATCCAAAGTTCAAATCAAGTTCAAAGATCAAAAGGTGCCAGAGTTTTCGCCTTTGAACTTGATTTGAACTTTGAATCTTTGGATTTTGAACTTTTGGTTGTGACTAGAAGTTTAAACAACGACCAATAATAACTAGAATCCTAGGTACTGCACCTCTTCCTCCAACTGCACCCCGACTTTATCCCTCACCTGCTGTTTAACATAGCTGATCAACTCCGCGACATCCGCCGCCTTGGCCGTGCCGTCATTAATAATAAAATTACAGTGGGCCGGCGAGATTTTCGCCCCGCCGATTTTTTTGTCTTTCAAGTTCAACCTCTCAAGAATATAGCCAACCGCCAGTTTGCCGTGTTTGGTCGCGGCGGCGAACTCGGCCGCGTTGATGCCCAACCCTTTCATGACTTTAGCCGGCTTTAATTTGGCGAGCTCGACATTTTTGAACGAACAGCCGGCCGAGGGCTCTTTGGGTTGGTTGCCGCCGGACCGTTGGCGAAGATAATCCGAGACTTGTTTTTCCACCACTTCTTTGACGCTTTTGCGGAGAAGTAAGACAACGGACAAAACCGGCAAATTTTCTTCTTTTAAGGCGCTAGAGCGGTATTTGAATTGGCAGGCGTTTTGATTAAGCTGTTTAATTTTCCCGCCTTCAAAAACTTTAACCGTTTCCACCAGCTCGCCAATGCCATGGCCCCAAGCGCCGGCGTTGCCATAGACCGCCCCGCCGACTGTGCCCGGAATGCCGACGAGAAACTCAGCGCCGGTCAAGCTGTTCTCGGTGCACTGACTGACTAAATAGCCGAGATTTAGGCCCGAACCGGCAAAAATCCGGTTGCCCTCAATCACATAATCAATGTTTTCATTTTTAATCACCAAGCCGTCGAAACCCGCGTCCGCGACCAAAAGGTTACTGCCCCCGCCCAAAATCGCGGTTGGTAGGCGCTCTTTCTTCGCCCACAAAAACGCCGCCGCCAGTTCCGCCTCGCTTTTGGCCGCGACAAAATACCGCGCCGGACCGCCAAGGCGGAAGGTGGTGTAAGGCGCGAGTGGGACATTTTCTTTTAGACCAGCTAATTCGTTTTTAACCACAAAATTTGATTGAAATTCTAAATCCAAAATTATAAATAACAAATAAATCATAAGCATTAAATCAATAAATCCTAAACCCGGCTGTAGTTGTTTATTGCTTAAAATTTAAGAATTTATAATTTATTTGTTATTTATAATTTTGGATTTATGATTTATTTTTTAGGATCTAGACCGTAATAAGGATAACTTGGATTAACAATCAATCTTTAGCTAGCAGTATTTTCCCCACCTTCCAATTCTCCCCCGCTCCAATACAAATAACAATATCGCCCGGTTTAATCTGTTTTTTCAAGTACTCCGCCGCCTCGGTTATTTTACCACGATAAGACGCGTTATGAGAATGACGGTTGATTTCTCGAACCAGATCCTTGGGGCTGACTGTGCCTTGCGCCTCGCGCGCCGAGCCGAAAATCGGCAGGATCACCACCCGGTCGGCATTTTGGAATGACCGGCCAAAATCTTTGAGTAAAGCCTTGGTCCGGGTGTAAGTGTGCGCCTGAAACACCGCCCAAATACGATCTTTCGGAAACTTGCCCCGCGCCGCTTCCAAAAGTTTCTGGACTTCAGTCGGGTGGTGGGCATAATCGTCATAAATTTTAACGCCCCGCTTCTCGCCCATTAGTTCGAACCGCCGTTTACAACCCTTGAACTTAGTTAGAATCTTTTGAACTTTAACGACATCTAAACCGAGTTCGGCAATCAGAGTTAAAACGGCGGAAGCGTTCCAGAGATTGTGCTCGCCGGGGATTAGTAGCTGGTAGCTGGTAGCTGGTAGGCAATAACCGTATTTCACCACTTTACACTTGGCGCTTTTAATAATTTCTCGAACATTCTTATCCTGGCTAAAAGCGACTAGAAGCCCGTTTTTCGGAATCCGGCGGACAAAATCTTTAAAAACTTGGTTGTAGGCTTTTTGATTTTTGAAATAATCCGGGTGGTCCCAGTCAGCTGAAGTCAGAATCACCGCTCGCGGACTGTAGTGTTTCAGCTTATTTTGGTATTCATCGGCCTCAACGACAAAATATTTACCCTTACCAAATCTGGCATTACCGCCCAGCTGTTTAACCTCCGAGCCAACTACAACGAGCGGATCTGCTTTCAACTCCTGCAAAACATAGCCGAGCATGGCGGTCGTTGTGGTTTTGCCGTGCGTGCCACAAACCGCGATGCCGTATTTGCCGGCAAACAATAAACCGAGCGCCTCCGGATAACTCAGCATTTTAACGCCCAGCTTCTTCGCCGCAACGAACTCCGGATTAGACGGGCCGTAGGCCGTGGAATAAACTAGCAGGTCAATTTCCTTGGTGATATTCTTGGCGTCAAACGGTAAAACCTTGATTTTAGACCGGCGCAAAACCGCGTCAGTAAAAAACGGTTCGGCGACATCACTGCCCCAGACGGTTTTACCCATTCCTCTAAAAATCTGCGCCAGGGCCGTCATGCCCGCGCCTTTGACGCCGAGGAAGTAGATTTTACGGCATTTTTCTAGATTCATAATTAATCAGGAGAACATCTTAGCTGTAAGCTGTAAGGTATAAGCTATAAGTAAAAACTCCGCGGCTTACAGCTTAAAGCTTATTGCTTACAGCTTCCGCGGCTTAAATTAAAATGCCAATTAAACCAACGGCGACAATTGCCAAAAAGACAACCCCCAGGCAACCGCCGCTGGCGTGGCTCATCCAATCTTTGTTTGCCATATTTAGAAAGTTAGAGAGTTAGCCCCGAAGGGGTCCCTTCGGGAAAAGCCAGAAAATTAGCGAATTAGATTCTTGAGTTTTTGGAAAATGTCCAGATATTCTGGAGTGAATATGCCGGGGACGGATATTTTCTTTTCTTCGGCGGATAGACTTAAAATTTTCTCAATCGGCCAAAACTCTAAGCTTGTCGCCTCGCCGGTTTCCAGTTTTAGATCTTCAGCGCGGCCGCTATACAGATAAGCATAAATTTGGCGGAAAACATTATTGGTCGTGCCAGTCACCGGATCCGAGGCAGTTTTTCTGACCTTACCCAAATTAACTAACTGCTCCGGCAAAGCCACAACACCAGTTTCCTCTCGCAATTCTTTAATCGCCGCCTGCGAATAGCTCTCGCCGATTTCCACATGCCCGCCGGCTGACGCGTCCAAAAGACCGGGGAAAGTGTCTTTATCCTGCCCGCGTTTCTGAAATAATATCTTGCCCTCGCGGTTGTACAGCCAAACATGGACTTCTCGGTGCAAGAGCCCCAGCCGATGGATATTCTCCCGGCTATCCTGGCCGATTACTTCGTCGTTTTCGTTGACTAGATTAAGTTGGGACATAACTAATTTCTAGTAGTTATAAACTTCTCCAGCATCTCTAAAAGCGGTTCTCGGCTGGCGCCCTTAAAACCATGGTCGCCGTCCAGCGAGATAACTTCAATTTTATCGCTTAAAGCCGCGGAACTGCCTGATGCCAGCACTTCATCTTGCTTGGCATTGATAATTATTAGCTCGGTTTTTTCGGCGAGATTATTATATAAATCAATTGGGTTAATCTTCCGCAACTCCTGCCAATGTTCCGGCGGCACCAGGGTCAAACTGCCATCGCGTCGAGCTAACCGGCTGACGCCGTTAAAATTAATAACCGTGCCTGGTCGGCCATTAAACATGGCAATAGTGTGGTCAATGTCTATTTTCAGCGGCGGCGCTAAAAAAATTACTTTTCGAATTCCGATTGGCGCCAGTAAAGCCGCTGCCAAAGCGCCCTGTGAATGGCAAATTATATCAATAATTACGCCAGGATTCAACTGTTTAGCCCCCTCGATCACTCGCTGGAGTATTTTTACCTGCTCTGATAAAGGGCTGGCAGTGATGATATTATTAACTTCGTCAATCTCATTATAATCAAACAGTCGGGATTCAGTATTTTCTAAAGCGCCGGCAATATCTGAAAGCAATCCGCGGTCATCCTTTTTGACCCCGAAACCGTGCGAGAATATAACAATATGATGATTGTTTGGCATAATAAATTTTGGTCTGACAAACCGCCAGCAGGCGGTTTGTCACTCCTAACTACCTAACAACCTATCAATCTAACCACTTACCTAACTACCTAACAACCTATCAACCTAACCACTTACCTAACTACAACAACCTATCAACCTAACCACTTACCCCCCTAATTATACCCTCTTTTCCTCCCGATTAAAACTAAATTATCGCCGTTCCACCAATGCGCGCGCCGGCCTTTTTTTTCATAATACGCCGCCTCCACCTCCAGCCCGGCCAACCGCGCCAAACGCTTTAATTCGCGCAAGGTAAAAGCGCGATAGTATAGCGGGTGTTTCCCAGTATTGTCTTGAAAATAAGTAATAACATCTTTAAAAGTTCCGAGTCCAAAGTCCAGAGTCCAGAATGAAGACACTTTTCTCCGGACTCCGGTCTCCGGACTCCGGACTACCGCGCTCCAAACCGTCTTCTTTCCTCGCGCCAACCGCCACAAATTCCAGTTCGTCATTATCAGCCGCCCGCCCGGTTTCAAAGCCGCGGCGAGGTTACGCATGGCTTTCAGCCGTAGTTCCTCGCTCGGCAAGTGATTTAGAACTGCAAGACAAAACACTATGTCCCAGCCGGAGGCTGGTCCGCCTTTGGCGGAAAACTCTTGATTAAAAGCCAAATCTAGCATATCCTTAACCTGAAATCTCCCGCCAGTGGTCTTGGTAAGTTCAATCAGCTTCTCGCTATTATCAACGCCCAGATAATCAACTTGTTTGTCTTTTAAAATCTGGTAAAGCCGGCCGTTGCCGCAACCCGCGTCTAACACCCGCTGTCCGGCTTTAACAAACTGGCCGACTAACTTTTCCATGATTGGCCAAGGTTTGTGGCGGGTATGAGAAAACTTCTCGGCGATGGCGTCGTAGCTTTGGCGAGTTTCAAATAAAGTTTTCTCTGCTTCTGTTTTATTCATGAGTTATAAATAAATTCACATAACATGGAACACATAACAAGAGACCTATAACCACCCTTGTTCCATGTTATGTGTTATGTGATTTTTTTCAACTTTCAACTAATAAAATGCCCCTCCCCCAACTTATCAAATCTCTCTCCCGCCAAACTTTTCCTGATCGCCTCGCTTTTGACCAAGCCCGGCGTCGGCTTTGCCGTGAATTGAAGCTCCCTGCCCCGGCCTCCACCGAACTGCTTAAAGTCTACAATAAATTGGTAAAAAGTAAAGAAATCAAACCTAATCCGGCTCTCCAGAATTGGCTCAAAAAACGCGAGGTGCGGACCTTGTCCGGCGTGGCGCCAATCGCCGTCTTGACCAAACCCTACCCTTGCCCGGGCCGTTGCGCTTACTGTCCCACGGAAAAAGGCATGCCCAAAAGTTACCTTTCCAATGAGCCGGCGGTGATGCGCGCGATCCTGACTAAATTTGACCCGGCGGTGCAGGTTAAAACCCGGCTGGACGCCTTGACGGAGAATGGCCACAACACGGATAAATGCGAACTGATTGTCATGGGCGGCACCTGGTCGTATTTGCCCAAAAACTACCAAAATTGGTACATCAAACGCTGTTTTGACGCGTTCAATGGCAGGCGAGCTAAAAACCTCAAGGTGGCCCAAAATTGGAACGAAAAAGCCCATCATCGCGTGGTTGGTTTGACCTTAGAAACCCGGCCGGATTTTATTACCCCGGAAGAAATCAACCGCTGGCGCCAGCTCGGCGCCACCAGGGTTGAACTCGGCGTCCAGCACTTGGACGATAAAATTTTAAAATTAAACCTCCGTGGCCATGATTCGGCCGAAACCGCCCGGGCCACCAAACTCCTCAAACAAGCCGGCTTTAAAATCACTTACCACCTGATGCCCGGCCTCCCCGGCTCCACGCCGCAAAAAGATTTGGCGGTATTTAAAAAACTTTTCTCTGATCCGGATTTTCAGCCCGACCAGATCAAAATCTACCCTTGCGTCGTGGTTAAGGGTTCTCTTCTTTACCGCTGGTGGAAAGCCGGAAAATATAAACCTTACACCGACAAGCAACTTTATAATCTGCTCGTCAAAATCAAAAACCTCCTACCGCCCTACACTCGCCTAACGCGGCTGATCCGCGACATCCCGAGGGAAAGTATTGAGGCGGGGAATAAAATCTCCAACCTCCGGCAAATGCTGGCGGCTGACAAGCGGGTGAAATGCCGGTGTATTCGGTGCCGGGAAGTGAAGAATCAAGAATCCCTCCTCCGCCGAGGCTACGGCGGGCAGGCAAGAATCAAGAATCAAGAGTTAAAAAGCCGCCACTACCCGGCTTCGGGTGGTGTGGAGTATTTTCTTTCTTTTGAAGACAAAAAAACCGATAAACTGGCGGCATTCTTGCGGCTAAGAATTCCGACAAAGGGCGAGGTTAATTTTATTCCTGAACTCCAAAATGCGGCCTTGATCCGCGAGGTTCATACCTATGGCGCGGCGATGAGGCTGGGCGGCAAGTCCACCGCCACCCAGCATTTGGGCCTGGGCAAAAAGCTTATACTGGCGGCCGAGAAAATCGCCGAGAAACAAGGCTTTCATAAAATCGCGGTGATCGCGGGGATCGGGGTTAGGCCATACTACTATAAACTGGGATATAAGCCGGAAGGGACTTATTTGGTTAAAAATCTAAAATAATTTTTAATTTAAAATTACTAATTTTTAATGAATTTCCAATGTTTAATTTATAATTTTTAAACCTGAAGCCGGGTTACCGGCAATTTAAAATTAAGAATTATAAATTGATTAAAAATTTTAAATTAAAAATTAAAAATTCCCTTACTTTTATCCACATCCCCAATATCTTGTTAATCTAGCCATTTTTGCTATGATAAACCTCGGCCGCCATTGGCTTTTTCTTTTTTATCAAAACTCCCCTGATATGATCTAGCGATATTACTTCTTTATAGCGGACCGACACGCCCTTTGGGCGTGTTATCGCGTTATTTCATCTTCCATCGATTAATTCTCATAACCCCGCCGCGGCGGGGTCGCTCCGCTACTAACTTTCTGGCTCTCTAACTCTCTAACTTTCTAACCACTACCCCTATGAAATACCTCCCCACCTTCGACGCCCCCACTTTCTCCGCCATCAAAAAAGAGCTCGCCCGCCAGCGCGATGGTTTGGAAATGATCCCGTCCGAGAATTTTGTTTCTTTGCCGGTCTTGGAAGCGCTCGGGTCAATCATGACCAATAAATACTCGGAAGGCTATGTCGGCAACCGTTACTACGGCGGCTGCCAATTTATGGACGAAGTCGAGCAATTGGCAATTGACCGCGCTAAGGAGCTTTTTGGGGCCGAGCATGTCAATGTCCAGCCGCTCTCCGGCGCGCCGGCGAATATCGCCGTGTATTTCGCGCTTCTCAACCCCGGCGACACGGTCCTCGGTATGGACCTCTCGCACGGCGGCCATCTGACTCACGGCCACCCGGTCACCTACATGGCCAAAATTTTCAACTTTGTCCGCTACAAAACCAACGCCGAGGGCAATATCGACTTAGACAATCTCCGCCAGATGGCCTTGGAACATAAACCCAAAATCATTCTCGTCGGCTACTCGGCCTACTCGCGGGAAATCGACTATCCGGCCATCCAAAAAATCGCTGACGAAGTTGGCGCCCTGACTATGGCTGATATCGCCCACATCGCCGGCCTGATCGCCGCCGGGCAGATGAATAACCCGGTGCCGATTTTTGATGTGGTCACCACCACCACCCATAAAACCCTCCGCGGCCCCCGCGGCGGCATGATTATGTGTAAGGAGAAACACGCCAAGGCGATTGATAAAGCCGTCTTCCCGGGCTTCCAGGGCGGACCCCACGAAAACAATATCGCCGCCAAAGCCGTCGCTTTCAAGGAAGCGCTGGAGCCGGCTTTCAAAGATTACGCCAAACAGATAATGCTGAACGCCAAAGTTCTGGAAAGCGAATTCCGCAGCCGCGGCTACAAACTCTGTTTTGGCGGCACGGATAATCATTTACTGCTCGTCGATGTGGCGACCAGCAAAGGCGTCACCGGCAAGCAGGCCCAATACGCTCTGGACGAAGCCGACATCACGCTCAACAAAAACATGATCCCGGATGACCCCCGCTCGCCTATGGACCCGTCGGGCATTCGTTTCGGCACGCCGGCCCTGACCACTCGTGGGATGAAAGAAGCGGAAATGAAACTGACTGCCGGCTGGATGGACGAAGTCATCACCCACCACGACGACGCGGCGCTGAAAGCGAAAATCAAGGCACAAGTGCTGGAATTAACTAAAAGATTCCCACTTTACCCGGAGCTAGAGTATTGAAATTATTAAAACATTAAAACACAAGAACATTAAAACAAAAATAACCCGTAATTTCAGGTTATTTTTGTTTTATGCCTACTTTGCCGTAACGAAACGGGGGCAGGTTTTAATGTTTTAATGTTCTAGTGTTTTAATGCCTGCCGGTGGACAATCTGGGTAAAACCCCCACCTTGTTTTCCCCGCCGCCTTAGGCTAAAATGACTAGACGGTGTTATTCCACCCTATTACTTTATTTCTTTATTTCTCTATTATTTTTTGTTATCAGTGCTAAGACGAAAAAATAGAGAAATAAAGAAATAAAGTAATTGTTCTATAATCCCTATGCCCGACCTCATTGGCAAAATGCCCCCGCAAAACCTCGAAGCCGAGCAATCGCTCCTGGGCTCGCTTTTGATTGATAAAGACGCCATCATTAAGATCTCCGACATTGTCACGGCGGATGATTTTTATAAAGACTCACACCGGATCATTTTCGACGCCATGCTTTATTTGTTTGAAAAACGAGAACCAATCGATCTGCTTTCGCTCGGCAACCGGCTGGAGGAAACCAAAGAAATCGAAAAAATCGGCGGCCGGACTTATCTCGCCAGCCTCGCCAACGCCGTGCCGACTGCCAGCCATGTGGTCAACTACGCCAAAATCGTCGGCAAAAAAGCCACTCTCCGCCGGCTGATCAACGCCGCCAGCGAGATCACGGCTCTTGGTTTTAATGAAGAGGAAGAAGTGACTAATGTTCTGGACCGCTCCGAACAAAAGCTTTTTGCCGTTTCCCAGAAATCCTTAAAGCAAAATTTCACCCCGATTCGCGGCATTCTCGCCGACGCTTTTGAACGAATTGATGAACTACACCGCGAAAAAGGCAAACTCCGCGGCGTGCCGACCGGCCTAACCGCCCTCGATAACCTGCTCGCCGGCTTCCAAAAATCCGACCTGATTATTCTTGCCGCCCGGCCATCAGTTGGTAAAACCGCCCTCGCTATGGACTTTGCCCGCCATGTCGCCGTCGAAAGTAAAATCCCGGTCGGCATTTTTTCTTTGGAAATGAGTAAAGAGCAGCTTGTGGACCGCTTGCTCTGCGCCCAAGCCGGCGTCGACATGTGGAAAATGCGCACCGGCCGACTCTCCGACCGCAATGAAGACAACGACTTTTCCAAAATCGGCCACGCCATGGGCATACTTTCCGAAGCGCCAATCTACATCGACGACACCGCCATGACTAACATCATGGAAATCCGCACCAAATGCCGCCGGTTACAAATGGAACATGGTCTCGGCATGATCGTCCTCGACTACTTGCAACTCATGGAAGGCAGCGTCGGCTCGGAAAGCCGCGTTTTGGAAGTGGCCGAAATCACCCGCGCGCTGAAAGGCATCGCCCGCGAACTCAATATCCCGGTCCTCGCCCTCTCCCAGCTTAACCGCTCAGTCGAAACCCGCTCCCCCGCCATCCCGAAACTCGCCGACTTGCGCGAATCCGGCTCCATCGAGCAAGACGCCGATGTGGTCATGTTTATTTACCGTAAAAGCATGGACCATACCCGCTTCAATGTGCCGGAAGAAGAAAAAAATATCGCCGAAATCCATATTGCCAAACACCGCAACGGCCCAATCGGCGTGGTCCGCGCCTACTTTGATCAGGAACGCGTCAGCTTCAAAAACCTCGACCGCCAGTTTAACGAACCCCCGGCCGAAGGGTAAAAAATGGTTTTATGGCTTTATGGCTCTATGATTAAATGCTAACGCCCCCAACCATAAAACCATAAAGCCATAAAACCATACTTATTCGCCTATAAATTATCAACTATTTTATATGTTAGACCAGTTTAAACAGCTTAAAACCCTCCGTGACCAAGCGAAAGCGCTCCAAGACGCCCTGGCCGAAAAATCAATCACCGTCCAGAAAAACGGCGTTAGCCTAACCCTAGATGGCAACCAAAAAGTCACCAACTTAACTATTCCTCCCGAATTAACGCCGGTTGAACTAGAAAAGATCATCCCAACGCTGATTAACGACGCCAATGACAAAGTCAAAAGGATAATGGCCGAAACCATGCAGTCGCTCGGCGGTTTTAATTTCCCGGGAATGTAAATCAAGCTGACAAGCCGTCACGCCGACAAGCCGACAGACAAAATTAATCGCCTGGCTTAACGGCCTGCCGGCGTATCGGCCTAACTGCCTGTTTTATGCCTAAATTCCCCCCTTCCATGCAACGGCTAATCGAGGAGTTTTCCTCGCTGCCCACCATCGGCCCCAAAACCGCCGAACGGTTTGTTTTTTATTTACTGAAAAATCAAGGTCAAATCGACGCTTTGCAGTCGGCCTTAAACGAACTAAAAACTAAAGTTACTACTTGCGCGGAGTGCGGCACCTTTTCCGAAAAATCGCCCTGCTATATCTGCTCTAACACTGGCCGCGACCGCACTCTCCTTTGCGTGGTTAGCGGCACCACTGACCTTGCCACCATTGAAAACACCGGCCACTACCGCGGGCTATATCAAATCTTGGGCGGCGTGGTTGATTCGCTCGCCCCTAGCGGCAACCTGAACACCGACCGGCTGATTGCCCGGATTAAAACTAACGGCGTCCGTGAAGTCATTCTCGCTTTTAATCCCGACTTGGAAGGCGAATCCACCATCCTCTACCTCGCTAAAATCCTGAAGCCGCTAGGCGTTAAAATCACCCGCCTCGCCAAAGGTCTGCCTATGGGCAGCGAACTGATTTACGCCGATGAAGTCACGCTGGAAAGCGCGTTAGAAGGGAGAAAAGAAATCTAAATGGGGATCAGGGAACAGTATTCAGTATTCAGGGGTTCTTATTCGCCGTCCGTGGATGTTGGCGCCCCTGAATACTGCATACTGATCCCTGAATACTAAAAATGACCCCTCGCGGAGTCATTTTTTATTTGGTTTAAATTTAAGCAATCGCGCCAATCTCCACTTCCGTAAACGCATGGCGGTGGCCGACTTTCCGCCGATAGCGGGTTTTGGCCTTGTATTTAATTACGGTAACTTTTGGTTCGCGCGCCTGGCGGACAATCTTGCCGGTGACTTTAACACCCGCCAAATACGGCTTGCCAACCTCAGCTTTATCGCCGTCAGCGGTCATTAATACTTCAGAAAAAACTACATCCGAGCTAACATCGCCCGGGAGCTTTTCTACCTTAATTTTATCCTTAGGGGCGACCAGATATTGCTTGCCGCCGGTTTTGATTACTGCCATTTTCATATGGGCACAGTATAAGGGATTAAGATAAATCTGTCAATAACCGGGTTTATCCCCATTTAATAAGGAGATTTAGGATTTAAGATTTAGGATTTAAGAATGGTCGGTAAATTAGCATCTTGCGGTATAACTCGGTTAAAATCACATAACACATAACATGGAACAAGGGTGGTTATAGGTTTCTTGTTATGTGTTCCATGTTATGTGATTATTAGTTTAAACATCAATTACCACCATTCTTAAATCTTAAATCCTAAATCTTAAATCTTCTGCTGGATATACAAAACCAAAAAAGAAACCAGAACGAGTCCCAGAATCGCCAAATAAAACTTAGTTTTGAAGTTGTTTTCCATAGTAGTTAAGAATTTGCCAGGCGACCGGCGCCGCGGTCCGGCTGCCCTCTTCGCCTTCTTCAATCAACACGGTGACCACAATTTGCGGGTTTTGGTACGGCGCAAAGCAAGTGAACCAAGCGTGGGGCGCTTTATTGTTATTCCACTGCGCCGTGCCGGTTTTGGCGGCGACTTCGATTGGCAAAGTGGCAAACGACCGGGCTGAGCCCGCCGTCACCGCTTGGCGCATGCCGGCGCGCGCCACCGCCAAATATTCCGCCGGCGCTAGATTCGCGGCCAGCGCTTTCGGCGCAACTTCCCACTCGCCGATTTTCTTGACTAATTGCGGCTGGTAAATCGTGCCGCCGTTAGCCACCGTCGCCGTCCAGGAAGCGACTTGCAAAGGCGTCACCAGTAAGTTGCCCTGGCCAATGGACAAATTGTAAGTGTCGCCGATATACCACTGCTCGCCGGTAGTTTTATTTTTCCACTCCACCGATGGCACAAAGCCGTCGGCTTCGCCGTTCAAATCAATCCCCGTCGCCGTCCCCAGGCCAAATTTTTTCAGCCAGGCGGTAATTTTCTCCGGCCCCAAGCCATTAAACTGATAAGGGTGCGTCGGATTGCCATCTGCCGGATAACCGCCGCCAATCATGTAAAAAAAAGTGTTGACTGATTCGGCAATCGCCTTATAAACATTAGTAATGCCATGGCCGCCGGCTTTCCAATCCGGAAAAAACCAATCCAAAATTTTTATCCCGCCCACGCTATTGAATGTCGTCTGCGGCGTGATTACACCTTCGGCTAAAGCCGCTGTCGCCATCACCGGCTTGATGGTGGAACCGGACGGATAAGCGCCGCTAACAACGCGGTTAAAGAGCGGCCGCTCTGGATTATTGCTTAAGAGACTATAATCGGCCACGGAAATGCCGGCGGAAAACTTATTGCTGTCATAGGCCGGCAGTGACACTAAAGCCAAAATTTCGCCGTTTTGCGGATTTAGCGCCACCACCGCTCCGCGGCGCTTATTAAAAGATTTTAAAGCGGCGCTGAGAGCCTTCTCGGCTTCCTTTTGCAAACCGTAATCAATATTTAAAATTAAATCTTGGCCGGCGATGGCTTCGGTTTGGCCGATAATCTCCTTCTCCCGGCCCAGCGCGTCAACTTCCACTTGTTTTTGGCCATTATAACCCTTGAGCTCTTTTTCATAATATAACTCCAGCCCGGTTTTGCCGATTTGATCGTTAAGAAAATAGCCTTCGCCGGCGTGCTTTTCGTATTCAGTTTTGGACAGTTGGCCGTTATAACCAAGGACATGCGCCAAAGAATAAGCCGTTTCCTCGCCTGAAGCCAAAAGATAATCGCGCCGCGAACCGGTGGTCAGGCTAACACCCGGCCACTCGGCTTCTTTCAGTTTGCCGCGCACCGTCGCTTGATAATCCAAACCGGATTTGATCAAAATCGGCTGATAAATATAAGGCTCGTGTTCGCTGATTAAATTATTGATTTCCGCCACCGACAAATTAACCAAGCTAGAAACTTCCGTCAAAACTTTGAGGCGCGCCACGGTGTCAGCCGGCAAATCGGCCGGGGTGATTAATAAATTAAAATCCGGAACATTTTTAACTAGTTGCTGACCGGTCCGGTCAAAAATCACGCCGCGCGAAGCCGGTAGCGAAGAAATTCTCAGCCGATTGCCCTCGGCCAGATTGTGGTAATAGGCGCCTTTGACCGTCTGCAAATAAAAACTCCGCCCCAGAAGCGAAGCCAGAAGCAATAAACTGATAACTAAAAACAACTTAATCTTCTTTTCCGAAATCGCCGAACCCAAAAATTGGCTCCGTTCCGAACCGAGCGTCATTTGGCCCGAGCCGGCGGTTTCAAAAATCCCTTCGGTCCAACTTAGCCGCTTATCGCGCGACAAGCTGGCGCCCTTGATTTTATCCCCGCGGATGACAAAAGGATCATTCATAAAACACAGATTTCACAGATTTACACAGATCAGCACAGATCCGTGAGTATCTGTGTTAATCTGTGTAAATCTGTGTTTAATATATTTCTTTCCGATAGCACTCCTCGCAATAAACCTTCTCCGGCCGGTCCGGCGCGTAGGTGGTGTTGATTTCTTTGCCGCAAAAACCGCATTGCCGAATAAATAACTTGCGCGGGTTGCGTTTTGCTAGCCTGGCCTCGTTCCGGCAGTAGAAGCATTCCGTCGGCGCCAGCAGATTATATTGGCGATAAAAATCCAACTCGGGCTTAACCAGTTTATAATTCCGTCCGCATTTAACGCAAGCCAAAACTTCTTGCAAAATTTCGTCTTTTACTTCTTTAATATCGGCCGGCATTTGGTAACTCTGCGGCTGGTATTCGCGCTGGTTGCGGTCCAACCAGCGGTAGCCTTTGGCTGTCGCCTGCTCTTTAGTTAAGGGAAAGTATTCATTAACAATACTTTCATTATAACTGTAAGGCGAGTCAGCGAGCGGAAAAAATTCGCCCCATTCCCCCACTTGCCCCGCGGACTTGTCCCGCGCATGCTGGGATGCTGGGGCTGCCGTCATTTGTTTAATAATCTTTTCTTTCAAACTATTGTATTCGCCTTCGGAATATTTTTTATTCAAAATGCAATACTGCTCTTTGTTGTGTAGGCCTATACAACCGAAGCAATCTTTAACCGAGTTGGTTTCTTGGCAATAACACAAATTTTCCGTCTGGCTAAAGCAATGGTGGCAGCCGATCATCTTGCGGCCATGAGTGGTCAGATTATTGTACATTAGTTCCCCGCGCCAAGCGGTAAAACTGACATCGTAAGCGTCTTTATGAAACTCCATCGAAGAGGCATAACGGCAATCCTCGCAATCTTTAACATCATAAGCATCGTGGCAATTTTTGCTGTGATAGATATAATTGCCGCTACAATTCACTGCGCCCACCATTTCCCTTTCTTTAACCGGCACGGTTCGTTTTAATTCCGCGATTCTGGCGGCTTTTTCTTTTTCGCCTAAAGCCATGAATGCCGCCGCCTTAACCTGGAAATCATCGCCATTGGCCGTCGGTTGGTTCAAGACATAATTCCGCTGATTGATCAGGCCGTAACAACCAACACAATCCTGGCAACCCTTGCAGTGGTAAGTATAGCGGCAGTTATTACAACCAGCGCAATCGCTACAGTAAAACAAACCGTAAGACTCGTCGCAGTCAATCGCCTGATAACAAAGCTCGCATTTCCGCAAATACAAGCAATCATAACAATCGTGGCACTGCCAAACGACATGGCCGTAAAGGCAGTTTTCCGAATTCACACAACCAAACATCATATAACAACCTTTAGCGTTGCCGATGATATTGCAATAATCGCTGTTATAACAATTTAATTGGATCAGCGCCATATGCGGTATCGCCCGGTAAAGCTCGGCAAACTGGCTGAAAAAGGATTTACTAAAATCATAATCGCGACCGTAATCCAGCGGATTCCATTTATCCGAGTACCAGTCTTTCGGGTTGATTACTTTATACCCCGGCTCCGGGCCGAACATCGAGATAATTTTCGCGCCAGTCAGCTCACACTTTCGTTCATACAAATTAAAAAAATTCCGCCAGCCAATACGCCGTTGTTGCCGACAGTCCGGGCATTCGGTCGGCTCGGGCACGCCAATCTTAGCGTAGAACTTTTGGTCCTCGGGGTAGATGGTGAAAAATTGATTACAGTTTTTACAGCTAGGCATGAAATATATAAAAAATTAAAAATCAAATAGTAAAAATTTGGATGGCTATTTTTAATTTTTACTATGTCTTTTTGCTATTTGATTTTTAATTTTTAATATATTTAATAGATCTCCTTCCGGTAGCACTCCTCGCAATAAACCTTTTCCGGCCGGTCGGGAGAATAGGTGGTTTCAAATTCGTTCTGACACCGCTCTTGATGATTATGTTCAGCATTCTCGCACATACATTGCCGATGCCACAGCCGGTGCGGATTACGCAGTTTCATTCTTAAAGCATAACGGCAATCATGGCAATGATGAGGTAAGATTAAGCCATGCAGGCGATAAAATTTTAATTCCGGCTTAATCAGTTTATAATTTTTTTGGCATAAACTACAAGTGAAAACCGCGTTTAAGATTTTCTCATCAATATCAACTAAGGTTAAATGTTGATTGCCAACCGTGCCCTGACCAAAAGTACCCGGTAAATTATCCTGCCAACTCCAGCCGCGCCGCAAAATCCCCTCCTTGGTTAAAGGAAAATGCTCCGCCGCGCTGGTCTCATTATAAGCAAACGGCGAATACTCTATTGAAAAAAGTTTTCCGTAAATTCCTTGCGCGACCATGTCGTCAATAATTTTTTTCTTCAACTGGTTATACTCTTCCTCGGAATATTTTTTATTCAAAATCTGATAATTGCCGTGTTTTAAGCCGATGCAACCAAAAAGATTTTGACCGTAAAAACATTGCCAAGAATAACTAACAAAAGAGCAATCCCAGCAACTGACGCTATTTAATATGTATTTACTATTCACAATACTCATGGCGTCATAACTCATTTCTGCTTTTGGTGAGTAATTAATATCCTGACAGGCGCTTGCGCCTTGTGGTAGATTCCAAATATAAGCACAGTCCTCCAAATTTTCCGCGTCAAAACAATTATGGGAATTTTTACAACTAGTCAAACGATCACCGGTGGAATTTTCACTATGTTGAATGTCAGCAAAAAGACAGGGGAATTTAAGACTAAACTCACGAAATTTTTTGGCAAATAATTGCGGATTAGCTTTGACCTCGGCCAATTGCCGTTGATATTCCTCTGAGCTGACTTTTTGATTAAAAATTTGATACTCCTGATGACGGAGACCAACACAACCAAGGCAATTATGACAACTAACGCAATCACGGCAAAACGCCAACTCCGACGAGTTCTCGCAATCTAAACAATAATAAGAAGAAAAAAGATTCCGACAATATAGACATTCATAGCACTGTTGCAAATCAAAACATAAACTACAATCCAAACATTCAAAAGAATTATTAACCCAATAAGAATAAAAAATATTTTCACCCGTCACTCCGGAAACACAGAGATAACAATTTTTGTAATAAACCGAGTGTGGGCAGTAATCGCTGTTTTCCCCATGGGAAATAATCAATGCTAAGTGCGGCGTCTGGCGTAAAAGTTCAGCCCATTGCTCAAAGAATGGCCGATTGGGATCGTAGTCTAACGCCGGCGTTTCCCATTTGTCGCTCCACCAACATTCCGGGCAATATTGAATATAAGGCTTGTCCGGCGAATAAAAAGAAATAATATCTTTTTGACAGAGATCGCATTTTCTTTTATACAAAAACCGCTCGTTGCGCCAAGCTAAACGGTTTTGTTGCCGGCAATCCGGGCAGCTTGTCGGCTCGGGCACGCCAATTTTAGCGTAGAACTTTTGGTCCTCGGGGTAGATAGTGAAGATGGATTGGCAGTTTTTACATTGCATAAACACAAATCTTCACAAATTAACACAGATACTCACAGATCCGTGCTAATCTGTGTTAATCTGTGTAAATCTGTGCTTTTAAACCAATTCAATCGCAATTGCGGCGACGGCCGCCACCCCGGCGAAAATCAGCCAATACAGCCACGGCCGCGGCTGACGGTTTTTTTGCTGTTCATCCCGATAATAAGTTTGAGCGAGATTAGGTTGCACAAAAAAAGAATTAAGAATTAAGAATTAAGAATTAAGTCCGTCAGCTGACGGATCTTAGCTCCTAATCCTTAATCCCAGTTCCGACGGCCTAGCACCTTAATTATTAATTCTTAATTTTTAATTATTAATTACTTCTCCCAACCGCCACCACAAACTCCCCCCTCACCTGGTCCGCCGTCAATTGCCCGTCAATCTCCGCCGCGGTGCCGCGGTAAATGGTTTCAAACATCTTGGTCAGCTCGCGGCCGACGACCAGCGGCCGGTCGGCAAGACCAAACTCAATTAATTCTTGCAACAACTTTTTAATCCGGTGCGGCGATTCGTACAGGATAACCGTCCGCTCGCTCGCGATAATTTCTTTAACCAGCGTCTGCCGGCCTTTTTTGTGCGGCAAAAATCCGAGGAATAAAAAGTCGTCACCCGACAGACCCGCAACTGAAAACAAAGCGCCCAAAGCTGTCGCTCCGGGCACGGGAATAATTTTTATTTCAGCGCCAAATCGTTCCACTACTTTTTTGACCAAAAAACTGCCTGGGTCGGAAACACCGGGCGTGCCAGCGTCGCTGACTAAAGCCAGATTTTTGCCGTCGGCGAGTTGCTTCAGAATCAAATCAATCTTGGTCAGCTGGCTGTGCTGATGGTAGCTCAGCGTTGGGACTTTGATTTGATAGTGGTTAAGTAGTTTCTGTGTCTGGCGCGTGTCTTCGCATAAAATCAAATCAACGCCCGCGAGTATTTCCAGCGCCCGCGCGGTTATATCCTGTAAATTGCCAATCGGCGTCGCCACGATATATAACATAAGTTGAAAGTTGGCTGATAGCGAACTTTATAACTTTATAACTATTGTTTTAGTTCCATCTCCTGCCCGCAGCAAACCAAAGTGCCGCCACCAACCGTGGTGACCTCCACCTCGTTACCGCAAACATTGCAATGATATTTTTCACCGACATTTTGTACTGCCATAAAATTTAGCTTATTTTTTAACTTTGGAAATTTTTATCTCAAATTTCTTTTCCCAAATGCCGTGGATATTGCATTCAGCGAGGCAACGCAACTCTTCGCCGCCGGTCACTTGATACAAAAAAACGGTTTCCGGTTGATTGCCCGGCGCCAGCTGATTTTTTTGGATCAACTCTTCGCCGCGATAAAGCGCTACCCAAATAATATAGTGTTCCGGGATCATTGGGTGGACCATTTCGCCGACTTGAACCTTAATTTTAATCTCTTTGCCCAGACGGATTGTCCGAGGTAATTTAACCTCCGGAATATGCTTTTTCTCAAAATCATTGAGAAATGAACCGTCTTTGGGCTGTTTGATTTCCATATATTGTAGTTATGAATTAACTCTCCTTCAATCCTCCTTAAGTTTTAAAATTATCAACCACCACAATTTTTTTGTTTTCCAAAATACTATAAAGAAAACGGTCAGTAATATCTTTGCGGTACTGATACTCCGAGAGCGGCATCAGGGTAAAATTAATTTCGTAGTTCAGCTCGCGCTCAAACCGGCGGATGAGTTTGGTCAGTTTGTCTTTATTGACACTGCCGACAATAAACAGGTCGGTCGGCGCGCCGATAAAGCCGACGAAGATGCCGGTCAAAGCCAAATACTTAACCGCTCCCAGGCTGCCGATTTTTTTGATCAAATCGTGCTCCAGAAGCAGTTGAGCTTTCAGCATCAAGGCTTTCAGCTCCGGAAAAAGGACATAATTAACATTGGCTTGATAATACTTTTTTTCTTGCCCGCCAGAGCCCTTGGCGGCTTTTACCGGCCGGCCTTTCGCTGGCGCCTTGGCGCCTTCACTGATAACCGGATTGGGATTTTTTTGCGAGCCAACAATAATCCCCCACTCTTCCAGGTTTTCCAATTCGCGCCGGACCGCATTAATTTGCAGTTTAGCGAGGCGCGTCAACTCGCGGACATAATAAGAACTTTGCGGGTGGTTCAAAAACAACCGTAAAAGTTTGACCCGCGCCCCTGAACCAAATAAGTGTTCAAGCATAAGTTTAAATCTTGACTGCTATTTTATCTTTTCCTTATCTATAGTATAATACAAACCAGCAAAAATCGCAATTCCTTGATTAGTGCGAAGTACGAAGAGCAGAGTACAGAGAAAAAATTACTTTCTCAGCTCTGCACTCTGCACTCTGCACTCTGCACTCTTATGATTCCTCAATTCAGCCAACTCTTCATTTACTCACCGGATAAAAACAATTCTACTTGCAAAATTTTTATTGCCACGCCGAGTTTGGATAAAGAACAAACTTTGGGGCGGCTTTTTGGCATTATTGAGATTGAATCGCCGGATCGCGCCCTTTGGGACACGGTCAGCCACCTCGCCGAAGAAATGGAAAAATATTATTACGGCGAAAGCAATATTCAGTTGACCCTCGGCCGGCCCAATCGCGCCATTTCGGTGGAAGAAACTTTTGAAAAATCCATTCAAGTTTTTAACGACCGGCTGATTGAACTGATCAAGGGCGGCAAGCTCGCTAATCTCCTCCAGAAAATTAACATTATTTTGGGTGTTTTTAAAGACGAGACCGTCCACTTTGCCGCTGTCGGCAATGCCAGCGCTTTTCTGATTCATCAGCTCAAAAGCCAGGAATACCGCTTAGTCAACATCCTGGATACCGCCGGCGGCCGGGAAGAAAAAATCAACCCGTTCAAAATCCTCTCGCATATCGTTAACGGCCAGATTAACAAAAACGACTCGCTGCTTTTTTGCACCAACAGCCTCTTAGACTACCTTTCGCTCGATAAAATCAAACAAACCCTGACCACTTTGGAGCCCGCCGCCGCCACCCGCCACCTTAAAGACCTGCTCCTGGAAGCCAGCATTAACACCACTTTTTCCAGCATTATTATCAAACTTAATCCCGGCCCGGCCGAAGTCCGCGGCGAATCCGAGATCCGCCTGCCCCAAAAATCACTAGAACATCTGGTCGTCACCGAAAAGACAACCGAAGAATATCTCTCTCCCCCGTTAAAATTTAATGTTAAAAAATACTCCGCTTGGCTGGTGGCTAAGACCAAAACCACGGCCCAAACCGCTTACCGCGGCTATCAGGCATATCAGCAAAAGAAAAGGGCTGACCAAAAAAGGTCTGAGCTTTCTCGGCTGGCTGACCAGGCTTCTGGCTTAGTGGCGAGAAAACCTCAAATTCAGCCCGCCAAAGAACCGGCTAGAATCAAAACCCCGGCTAACAAAATCCAACCGCTGGCGGCAGCTAAACTCGAGGGACAAAAAATCCTGCTCCGGGGCATTGCTGGCGTCCGCTCTGTCAAAGCCGCCGGCTTGGGCTTCCAGCGCGGGTTAATTAATCAAAAACGGCGGTGGCGCGAAAACGGCAAAATTATTTACAGCCGCAGCCTAACGCTTCTCGCCCGAGGCATAAACCGCGTCAAAGCCTGGCCCCGCCAAAGCCAAATTTTGGTGGTCGCTTGCTTAATTTTATTTATTATTCTCGCTGAAAGCCTGGTCTGGCTCGGGCAAAATCGCCTCAGCGGCGAGGAACAAAAAACTTATAATCGGCTAACGGCGGAAATTCAACAAAAATACAGCGAAGCGGAAAGCGCCCTAATTTATAACGATACTGCCCGCGCCGGGCAGCTTTTGGCCGCCGCGAAAGTTTTGGACAGCCAATTCACCCCCGCTGCCAAACGGCAAAAAAACACCGCCACGCTTGAAGCCCAGCTCCTTGCCCTAGACAACAAACTGCAACGGCGCGTCACCGTTACCCCCCAGCTTCTGGCCGACTTGCCGCAAGCAATTGGCCAGCCGTTCACGGCCAATTCTCTAAACCTGATTGACCAAAAACTCTATACGATTAACGACTTAACCGGCGCCTTTTATCGCCTGGATTTGGCGGACAAAAAAGTAACGCCGCTTAATCTGATCTCAACTAACCCGCAAATTAAATTTAGCTTTATTAATCAAAAAACCATTACCTATTATCACGGCGGCAATGGCCTAGTCCGGCTGGACCCGGCGGCCAATTCGCTGACCGAGGCGCCGATTAACTTAGCCGGGCAAGAAAATAAAATTAACGATTTGGCGATTTACAATAATCGGCTGTATATTTTGAATAGCGCCGCGAGCCAAATTTACCGCTATCAACCGGCTGGCAGCGGCTTTGGCGCCGCTAGCCCTTGGGTCAGAGACGATAGCGACCTTAAAACAGCCACTGCTATCGCTGCCGACGGCGATGTCTATCTTTTGACCAACACCGCGGAGATCAAAAAAATGTCCAGCGGCAAAAATCGCGATTGGCAATATGACACTGTCGAACCGTCGCTCGCTACCGCCACTAAAATCTGGACCAATGCCGCGACCGATTATCTCTACATCCTTGACCCGCAAAATCGCCGCTTAGTGGTCATCAATAAAACCAACGGCCGCCTGGCCGCCCAATACTCAGCCGACAGCTTTGGCCAGCTCAAAGATTTTGCCATCAACGAAAAAAATAAAGCCGCTTACCTCCTTAGCGGCAATTTGATTTACCAGATTGATTTGCAATGACCAAAACAGCCTTAAAAATTAACTGTCAGCAATGCCAGCGGGTCAGTAAATTGATCGGCTGTCTTAATTTCAAAAAAAC